>JAANMU010000867.1_pt1 | contig 32280 bp, 20 predicted proteins | sample 7279701 | NCBI WGS metagenome assembly JAANMU01 (sample SAMN14094539, study PRJNA606508) | bioreactor metagenome | isolation source: A lab-scale SPAN reactor treating ammonium-rich wastewater day 57 | place: Ireland: Galway | collected 2017-03-13
CCTTGACCTGAACGGCGTAGCGACGCTCGTGCGCCGCGCGACTTGGACCGTGTACGACGAAGTCAACTCCGAAGTCCGTACGGCCCAAGGTTACGCCACCGGCGCCACCTGGAACGCGTTCACGCTGATCAACCCCGTCTCGACCACCAAGCATGACGAGCGGGACAACACGCTGGAAGAGATTCAAGCCGTCCGCGCCTCCACCGCAGGCAAACTCCAACCATCGGACACGTTCGGCCAGTCTACCTACGTCCGCTGGACCACGCGCCAGTACAACAACGGCGGCCAAGCGACTTCGCTCCGCGTCTACCACGCCATCCCCGCCTCCGGCGCAGGCGCCGAGGGAGCCAACTACGACGAGAGCCGCTTCGGCTACGATAGCACAGGCCGCCAAAATCGTACCGTCTCGCCCGGCGGCACGATCACCCGTACCGTGTTCGACGCCCGCGGACAAGCGACGAAGACCTTCGTCGGCACCGACGATACCGGCGCCACCGACGCCGATCCCACTGGCGGCGGCACCACCGGCAACAACATGGTGCTGGTCACCGAAAACGAATACGACGGCGGCCAAGCCGGCAGCGACGGCTTGCTAACTCAAAAGACGCGGCACGTCAGCGCCAGCGAAACGCACGTAACGCAGTATCGCCACGACTGGCGCGGCCGCCAAACCGCCATCGACGGCGAACTCGACTTCTATCAGAAGACCTATTACGACAATCTGGACCGCGTCGTCAAAACTGAACGGTACGACACGACCGCCAGCGGCAACCTGATCGCCCGCAGCGAAACCCAGTTCGACAACCGCGCCCGCACCTATCAAACAATCCGCTACGCCGTCGATCCCGCCACCGGCACGGTCGGCAACTCGCTGGTCGATAACACTTGGTACGACGCGGCGGATAATCCGATCAAGCAATTGCCGGGCGGCACGCAGCGGTTCACCAAGACGGCCTACGACAGCCTCGGCCGGGCCGCCACGACCTACGTCGGCTTCGACACGTCCGAGTCCAGTTACGCCGACGCCACGAACGTCACGGGCGACACGATCTTCGAGCAAACCGAAACGGCCTACGACGCCGGCGGCAACGTGATCCAGGCGACGCACCGCGCCCGACTGCACGACGCCACCGGCACCGGCGGCCTATCCACGCCCAGCGGTTCGCAGCCGCGGGCTCGCGTCACCTATACCGCTTTTTATCACGATGGCGTCGGCCGCCAGGTCGCGCAGGCCAGTTACGGCGACAACGGCGGCGCGTCGTTCTCGCGCTCCGACACGATCCCGGCCCGCAGCGATACGGTGCTGGTCAGTTCGATCGCCTACGGCGACGCGGGCCAGCCGGCGGCCACGACCGATCCGGCCGGCAAAGAAGATCGGACCTTCTATGACGATGCCGGCCGCGTGGTCCGGACCGTGGAAAACTACACCGACGGCGATCCGACCAGCGGCGCGGCCGACGAAGACCGCACGGTCGAGTTTACTTACACGCCCGACGGCCAGCGGGCCACGATCACTGCCCGCCAGCAGTCTTCGGCCAACGATCAAACCACCACCTACGTCTACGGCGCGACGCTGTCCGACAGCGACATCGCCCGTAGCGACCTGTTGCGCGCCGTGATCTACCCCGACAGCGACGACAGTAGGACAGGCGTCCCGCCTGTCTTGTCCGATGGCCCCGACGGCGTCTACGACCGAGTCGAACACCGCTACAACCGCCTGGGCGAGATCAAAGAGACGAAGGACCAGAGTGAAACCGTTCACGCCTTCGAGTTCGACAAACTGGGTCGCCAGACGCACGACCGTATCACGACGCTCGGCGCGGGCGTCGACGGCGCAGTGCGCCGCGTCAGCACCACCTATGACGTTCGCGGCCTAGTCGAAAAAATCACCAGCTACGATAACGCGATGATCAGCAGCGGCAACGCCGTCGACGAAGTCGTCCGTGAATATAACGACCTGGGCCTGCTGAGCAAGGAATACCAGGAGCACGGCGGCGCGAAGACGCCCAGCACGCCGTACGTCGGCTACAATTACGACACCACGGCCTCCGCGGGTGAATTTACCAAAGGCCTGCGGCTCACCTCGATCCGCTACCCCGATGGCCGCCTGGTGCATCACACCTACGGCACATCGGGCAGCGACGACGACAACCTTAACCGCTTGGCCGCGATCCAAGACGACAGCAGCGGTTCCCCCGGTGTGACCTTGGCCGCCTACACCTATCTCGGCCTCAACCGGGTCGTCATCCAAGACCTGCCCGAACCGGACATCAAACTTGACCTGTTCGGCGGCGCCTCGGGAACCTACGCCGGAATAGACCGCTTCGACCGCGTGATCGACCAGCGCTGGTACGACTACGGCTCGTCTACCGATGTCGACCGCTTCAAGTACGGCTACGACCGCTCCAGCGACCGCACCTGGCGTGAAAACGCGGTCAGCAAGAATCTGTCCACGCCCGTCTACCTTGACGAATTCTACACCTATGACGGCCTGCACCGCTTGAAGTCGATGGATCGTGGCGAGTTGAATGCCACCAAAATTGGCATCACCGGCACGCCCTCGCGCGAAGAAGACTGGTCGCTTGATCCACTGGACAACTGGTCCAACTTCGTACAGAAGACGAGTGGAACAACGGATCTGGACCAAGACCGCGCGGTGAACAAGGTCAACGAAATCACCAACATCACCGAATCCACCGGCCCGTCCTGGATCACGCCGACCTATGACCGCAACGGCAACATGACGACGATTCCCAAGCCGACCGATCCGGCGGATTCATTCACCGCCACGTATGACGCCTGGAATCGGATGGTCAAAGTCGAAGCCGGCATCTCGACCGTCGCTGAATACTCCTACGACGGTCTCCACCGCCGCACGACCAAGACTGCCGGCCCCACCACGCGTCACTTCTACTATACCAGCAGTTGGCAAGCCATCGAAGAACGCATCGGCAGTTCCACCTCGCCCGACCGCCAATTCATCTGGGGCCCGCTGTACATCGACCACCTCATTCTCCGCGACCGCGACACCAGCGAACCTTCCAACGGCACCCTCGACGAGCGACTCTACGCCCTCCAGGACGCCAACTGGAACGTCATTACCCTCGCCGACACTAGCGGAGATCCCGTCGAACGATACCTCTACGCCGCCTACGGAACGTCCATCGTCCTCACAGGTGGCTTCGGTAACCGGACAGCGTCGGTCTATGCATGGGAGACGCTCTACTGCGGGTATCGCTGGGATAATTGGACATCGTATTACTCCATTCGTACACGGTCGTACATTGCCCTTCTTGGCATCTGGTCGCAACGTGATCACTACGAAGATGGCTCGATTGGTGATCGCAATCGCTATTTATACGTGGAATCTCGTCCATTATCCCGCGTCGACCCCTACGGTGAAGCACCATGTCCACCAACTCATTACAACGCGCAATTGGCAAAATGTCAGGCCAAGAATGCGGCTGCGAATCGAACATGGCTCATCTTCGGATGTAACTATTGGAAAACTACCTCGTATGACATTTATCAACAGCAGATATGCGAGACTGAGCACGTACATACATGTTGCTTCGGACCATGCCAATTCTACGAGGGCTGGTGCAAGTGGGGCGCGAAGCTGCCAAATAATGATCCAGGAAAATGGGCCTGGAAGCTGACCGTCGGACAGTGTATCGCATGTGCCGATGCATGTGCGCTGGCCGGTGGAAAGTGGACGTGCAAAAAGGGCGGCGGAAACCGTCTCACGCGCCCAGAGTGGCCATCTGCGAAGCACCCGTTTGAACCTACATGGGACGACGACACGAGTCCTAAGGTCAAAGCATGTAAGGCCATGAGCACACCAGGAACATGAGATATGGACGAAACCACCCAGAATCTTGAACAAATCGCTACAGCCATCCGGCAAAGAGGATTCCATGCTGCTTTTCAGCGCGGCTCTCGTCTAGCATGCGCCGTGGCTGGAGGTGCCTGGGGAATCGGTGGACGCAGCTTATGGGTGGCAAATTGGGATGGCAAGTGGTTCATTTCAACGTGGACGCCTCGCATTTATGCCCTTCCAATAACTGCTGAGCGCAATGACATCATTGAGATTGTTGCGGCTGTTTTGTCAATACCGTCGACAGACCGACTTTACGACATTCCAAAATCCATACAGCGAAAATACTTAATGAACGAAATTACCCTTGAAACCTATACTGCATACGCCGAAGGGTCAGAAAATACAAACGAGGGGCGAGATCTTTGAAAACTTGGTTTGAAGTCGTAGGGTCAAAAAAAGGTCATCCGAAGTGCAAGTTCTTTGACAATTCGGTTTTAAAGCCGTAGGGCGTAGGGTCAAAAAACTCGGCCGAGGGGAAAGATCCTTGACAATTTGAGGTTGAGGCGGGCCGGGAGGCGTAGGGTCAAAAAAGTCATCCGAGGGGAAAGGTCTTTGGCAATTTGGTTTTGAGGCGGCTCGCGGAGGCGGATTTCGGCCGAAGACCTTGATGGGTGGCGGCCGAATCGCGGTCTGGCGACGGCGGCCGAGCGTTCAAGCCACGCGTGGCGCGCACCGCGAGCGCGTCCACGTAGATGCAGGGCGGGGATATTTAGGCGGCGTCGCGGTAGTAGTACCGCAGCATTCCGCCGAGTCGTTCGCGGCACCTAACCTCGCCTGCGGTGGCGCCGACTTCCTCGCCCGGCTCAGGAATCCAGTTGTCCAAGCCTTGGTGGTTCCGCTCGGCGTGGTAGTGAGCCAAGTACTCGCGGACAGCGTTGCGCAGCGCGTTCTCGCCGAAGAAGATCATGCGATCAAGGCACTCTTCCTTGATCGAGCGCATGAAGCGTTCGACGTGGGCGTTGAGATTGGGCGAGCGTGGCGGCAGCAGGACCGGCGCGACGCCGGACCGCTGGAGGATGGAGCGGAAGGCTTTGCAGAACTTGGTGTCGCGGTCCATGAGGAGGTACTCCTTCCCGTTGAGGAAGCCGTCCTCGAAGTTGGTTAGATTGCAGGCCATCCGCTTCATCCACGGCTCATCCGGGTTGGTCGTGCAGCCGGCGAAGTGGACGCGGCGGGTGACGCCCTCCATCACGAACAGGAGGTAGTAGGTCACCAGCCCGCCCCTGGTCCAGACTTCAATGGTAGTGAAATCAACGGACGCGAGTACGTCCCAATGAGCCTTGAGGAACGCGGCCCAGGTCGTTTGCCGTTTTCGATCCGGGGCGGGTTCGGCGCCATGTTCGCGCAGGATGTTGCCGACCGACTCATCGGAGATCGCGTGGCCCACGTTCTGCACCGCCCCAGCGATTTTGTCGTAGCCCCAAAGCGGGTTCTCGCGGGCGAATTGCAGCACCAGTTCCACGACTTCGGTCGAGAGCGGCGGGCGGCCCACCTTCCGCTGCTGGCTGGTGTCCCATTTCTTGGCAACTAACTCCCGATGCCAGCGGAGGATGGTGTCGGGCGTGAACAGCGTGCCGATCTCGGCGAGCGCTTTCCGCCCGAGCAGCTTTCCCTTCACGGCCAGCCGTCGCCGCTGGTCGTCATTGAGCAGGATACGTTGCTTGCCGAGCCTTTCTTTGAGCACCTGGTTCTCGGTCCGCAAGTACTCGATTGCCTGTTGCTGCTGGCGGTTGACCCAACCGGCTAGGATCGCGAGCAGTACGTGCCAGGGTTGCAGGAGGAAGTTCATGGGCGCAGCCTGATAGCAGCGATTGAACGTCAATGAGAGAATGCTTGTCCGCCGCGCGCACGTTAACCCGTCCGAAACGAAGACCCGAGGGCGACGCAGGAGGCTCTTGTCAATCAACGGGCGGAAAAGTCGGTCGAACGGGCGGGACCCTGCAGTGGCTGAGCGACGCGAAACGACGCCGTTCCCATCTATACTGAGCGAACAATCCCACCTTGCGTTTCAAAATACCGAGAGGATCGCCTCCATAACGCCAACACGGCTCGAACAGGGTTCGTGGCACGCAACTCATAACCCCAGGGTCGCTAAATCGCGGCTGCTGGGGTTTTCCGTGCGCCGAGTAAGCTGCCGGCTGGCTATTTGGAGGCGTCCCGATATCGCCGCATTGAAAAAAGTAACATTCCGTCCAGCAAAGGGGGGCATTAGAATTTAGGACATGGACGGTAGTTGGATTCTCAAGGAGGTTTTCGATGCCGCTCGCCGAGTCACTCATTCGCCTTGTCTGCGCCGCGGTCGTTTGCTCGACCTTCCTCGCCAATCTCGCTCGCGGCGATGATTCCCAATTCATATTGGACGATAACAGCACCGATGGCGACGCCGTCGCTCAGTCAGAGGGGCGCATCGATGTGAAAGCAGTGCGCACTAATAACGATCGAATATCCGACGCTGCATTCGCTACCTTCTCCCGATGGCCGAATCTGTATGGCGTCTACCTGTGGAACTCGACGGCGACCGGAACGGGATTCGTTAAACTTGAAAAGCATGAGCATTTGATTCAAGTGCGCCTGCTCGGCCCGAATGTCAACGACGAGGGCGTTCGGGCCGTCTCAAGGCTGCCTCACGTAACGCATTTGCACTTTGGAAACGCGTATTCCGTTTCCAAGGACTGCAAGTACCACGTACATCATCCCCTGGTCACGGATCAGGCACTGGAGGCAGTGGCTCAAATGAAACACGTTGCCTACCTGTCTATCGATAATGCCGCCGTCACTGACGAGGGCATTCAGAAACTCGCCTCTTTGAAAGGAGTCGAGAGTATTAGGTTTTGGCGCTGCGCAGAGCTAACGGTCAAAGGTATCGAGCGTCTTCGCGCTGCCCTGCCGCGGGCGATGATCACCGCGTATGTTCCTGACATTGCCGTCCATGAATGAGACCATCAGACGATGGGTTATCCACCGCGAGACGCAACTCGTGTCTTTGCCGAAGGCTCTTGTTCGCCCGCAGACGGTCGGTCCTCATAACTCCCTTAACAGCCTGTTGAAAAACGCAAAAAGAGGGGTGTGAACTTCTCGATTTTCCCAGCGATTTCCCAATTGTGTCATACCACCTTTTGGGTATTTTTCAACAGGGTGTTAACCCCAGGGTCGATCGATCGCATGGCGAAGTAGAACTGATCCGTTAGGTGTCCGCAGCTCTTAGCTTCCCTAATAGGCATAACGCGAGCCGACCTGATGGGTAATGACGCGCCGATGATTACCCGCGTTTCCGAGACCGTTCGAGCGGAGTGCGGCCCCCGCAACTTATAACCCCAGGGTCGCTACAATGGCGGCTGCTGGGGTTTTTTTTCGCATTTTCAGAAATGCAGAGGGCATGTCGCCAAGAAGATTTTGGTCCGTCCACAACTGGTTGCGGAGTAGGGCGATGCGGAGCCTCATTCGAGTGATCGGCATTTGGCTCCTGGTGTTGCATGGTGCGGAGGGGCGTGCCGGATGGCTCTTCGAAACGCGGGAGGCCGTACTCGAATCGTATCGCAATGAATCACAGTGTATTGCACTCACGACATTGCACGACGTGCGCCAACTCTCACAGGAGGACGTCGAGCGGTTCTATGGGACAGGCCAGGGCTCGGATCGGCCAGCCTTTGCCTTTGAAATGAAATTCCACGAAGTACTCCGTGGCGCGCCGGCGAAGAAACCACTGATAATCCCATTCGCGTTTATCCCAGTTTCGGAAGATTTGTTCCGCCCGCGGACAAACGAGCAGCGCGAAGCAGACCTGGAAGGGGGACGAGCCGTAGTTATTGTCCAGCAGCGCGGCGAAGGGGAGCGGCCGGTCGTAATCGTGTTGCCGGTCACCTCTTTTGAGAAAGACGACAATGTGGCCTTCTTCCGGAAAGCGACCTCGATCTGGAACATCACCGATCTTGTGGAACGCCGCAAGGCACTTCAAATCGGCTGCCGGGATCCGCTTGCCACCTATCAAGATTACTGCTGCAGGCGGCTTGCCAATTGGTCGGGCGGCAAGCCGGACCAGAACGCCGCCGAGCAGTTGGAGCGGCAGGCGGCATACCCGGTGATCTGGGAGCGATTCCACGACCCCAAAGTTCCGCTGGATGTGCTTGCCACGTGCGACGACATTCTCGGGAGGATTTCTCCCGGCTGGCGCACCCATCCTCGGCGGTACGAAGTGTTGGCCGCGGCACTGCAGCGACACAGCCAAATGGCCGCGCCTCCAGGCGACGCGCAGCTCGATTCCAATCTCTTCGTGGAAAAGATCACGGCGCTTTCGCGTGTTCCCGATAGAGAGCGCGAAACGTATCGATTGTTGCGACAGATCATCGAGTCGGCGCCCAAGCGATACGGCTTGCTCACGCTCAGCCAGCTTGGCGCCTTGTATCGGCCGCATTCGTCCGACGCGGATCAGCAACAGTTGAATCGGGAGATTTGGGACTGGCTGGTGGCGGGCCTCGAAAAACCCGACATTGGGCCATCCGCCGCTCTCGCTTTGTGCGACATCGCTCGCGATTACGCCTACGTGGGTAGCGTTCCGGGGCGAGTGTCCCAGGTGCTAGCTGCACCGCCGCAAAAATTGCCCGATGCGATCGCTGCCGAGATCGGGAGTCGTTTCGACCATTTTCGCAGCAAGGTTCCAGAGATCGGCGCGGCCGCGACGCTGGTCGAGCAACGGAGGAAAGAAGGCTACGTGAACCTGACCGTGCCCGGGCGATCGCAGATCGGAAAAAACGTGGTATTCGTCTCCCGACCGGGCTACTCGCTTAAGAGCGACCCGGTCTTCGGACACGGCGCGTGGTCGAGCGGGGGTGGCAGGGGCGACGACCCGATCTGGATCGAAAAGCCGGCCGACTGGCCCTCGGGCGGCAGCGGTCTGATGGTGGTCACAGGCACGCTTGCCGAGCGCCGCGACGTGCCGGTATTCCGGTTGGACGCGAACACCGATTCTCGCTTTGCAGCCGGGTTGCCCGTACCCGACGGTGACGATCTCGCAGCGGTGCGCCACCGGTTTGTCATAGTGGACGTCTCATGGGAGCTGGCAATGAACCCGCCGGCGAAGGAAACGGAAAAGCCGTAACCGAGGTTATGCGCAGCGCGACAGTTCGTAACTTTGGGGCGTTGCAAATGTCTTGCTCGAAGACAGTGCGGCCCGCTCAACTTGTTTTTCCAGTAGCCAAACTGGAAGACCGCAGAGTTATAGAAAAGGCCGGCGTCTTCGGACGCCGGCCTTTTCTCGTTCTATCGCCAGTTCCCGCACGAAGTTGCGCCGATGGCGGGTAGAGCGGGCAGTCTCCAAGTCTCACGGTTTGCGCGATGCGCGTCGCCCGTTGGCGGCCCTGCCAACGCCCGCCGGCACGGTCTCGCCGAAAACTCTCCCTTGTCTCTGAGAGTCGCGCCGTGTGGGTTAACGATGGTTGCTTTCGCTTTATCGCTCAAAGTACACTCCCGTTCGTCCAATGGGGCGACTTGACTTCGACCTCAATCAATTTCGGAAACTTTTGCCACGAGGCGGGACGTATGTTGCGGCACCTCTATCTTTGGGCTCCGGTCATACTAACCATTGTTGCAACGGCGCAACCAGCAATAGGAAACGGCGGCAAGCTTCAAGCGATCGACAAGTCGGAATACCGACCGCAGGAGCCAAAGGTACGGGGTGCAGGGTACAAGTGGGAAAAGTCCGGCGACCTTCACCAGCGCTCTATGTGGGGTTGGCGGCTGGAACTCGACGATGGAACGGGGTTGGGCTTTGGCGGAATCCATACGTGGACGATGCAAGAGATCAGCGGCGAATTAGTGCGTAATGACGATCCTTGCGTCCACACGCAAATCAAGCGCAATGGCGAGTGGGTATATATCCACGAGGAATTGCGGAAAAAGAACCCGCTGCAGCCGCTGCACGACAGGGTCATCGAGCTGCGCCACTCGCTGAAACTGATTACCGGCTTGGGGCGTCACGTATACTTCGAGGGCCGTGATGAGGAAGGTGAGAAAATCTTTATCGATGAGCGGATCTCGCCCAAGGTTATCGAGTTGCTCCGCCAACTTAAGACAGTGCGCGCCGAACTCGCCCAGGCGGGCAATGGCCGCGACAAATATTACGCAGGTCAGGCCGGCATCGCCTTGGCATATTTCGACCGGATCGCGCCCGCACTGGAAGGCGTTGGCAAGCGCACCACCCACGAGAAACTTCATGCGCTGCGATTAGCGCGCGTCGCTCTTGAGCAAGCTGCCGAAGCGCTCGACGCCGAACCCCCGGCTCGCGTCCATTCGATGCCGGCATATGATATCAAGACAAAGTTGTTCGTCATTTTTGGCGGTGACCACTTCGACTACCTGACCAACGACATCTGGGTATTCGATCCTCAGCAACTGCGATGGCAACAGCGCCATCCCCAAACGCGCGCTCCAGAGCCGCGCGCCGATCATACGTTAACTTCCGATGGGCAGGGGCGAATCATCGTCAGGGGCGGATACATCCATGCCCGCTTGAATCCCCGGCCAGAAGGTTGGGACAGACACGCTTATTACTACGTCCATGCTGGACCCGGGGAGTGGGTCTACGATCTGGCGACCGACTCATGGAAGGGTCCGCAGGAGGCTGAATCCGCACCAGCCAACACGCGTACATATTGGGATGGCGACCGCATGCCCGAGCATTTCACCCTCGAGCCTCGCCCCGATGCCGCTGCTCACCAGAAGGTGCTTGAGGCGTTGCCGGCGAACACTTGGGTTGACCTGAAGCCTATGCCCAAGTTCGCCGGCAACCGTGATTGGGGAACTCTCGGCTACGACGCCGAGCGCGACATGATCTATTTCTACAATGGGGGGCACTCGGCTTATGGCGGGACCGACGTCGCCCATTATCATCTCGCCACGAATCGGTGGGATCAGCCGGTCGAGACGGAGTATCCGCTGAATTTCATCGGCGCTTCCGGGAAGTCGGTGCCAGGCTGGAGTTTCAATCGCCGCCCGTGGGTCACCAACCACCTCTGGAATTCCTATCGTTATCATCCAAAACTGAAGCGTTTGGTGGTTGCCGGCCGATTCACAAGCCCGGTGTTTGGCAAGGAGAAGGGCAATCCAGACGTCAACATATACCTTTATGATCCCGACTTAGCCGACTGGGAGAAACGCGTCGCCAGCAACGTCGAGATGTCCTGCATGAGCGCTGGCGTTCTCTATGTACCTGACCTCGGCATGATCGAATCGGGAAAATGGCTGCTCAACGATGAGGAACTTCAGTGGGAACCGCTGCAGGCCAAGGGCAAGTTGCCGGAGACAGGCGGTGACTTTGGTGGATTCGTTTACGATCCCAAACGCAAGCAAGTACTTTACTTCAACGGCGGTTACTACGACGGCACCCCCTACCACGGCGAAGTCTTCGCCCTGAAGTTGCCTTCACGCGAAGTGACCTCATTTAAGCCTGAGGGAGCAGAGCATATTGGCGCCGTCACCACACGAGGTGAGCCGAAGGGCAAATGGGTTCTGCGGGAGGTTGTTTACCACCCTGAGACGGATATGTTCATCTTCAACTCGAGCCTGCCGGGGGGATATATCGCGGCGCTGGATATGAAGAAGAATCGCTGGGTGGGCCTTAAGACACCTGGACCTTACCCGTTTGGGCTTAGTGCCGCGCTAGCCTACGATGCTAGCCGAAACTTGATCTATTCCGTCGGAACCCGAGCGGACGTTTCCGTCTTGCGACTCGATCCCGAAACGCTTGAAATTCAACCTTTATCAAAGGTCGCGAAAAACGCCATGAAGTTACCTAACCACGTTGATCAACGTGACTGAAACTGCGGTTGCGCAAACTCTATCGAGCGGTCGCCCAAACAAACGAAGCAGTGTTTTCAACCGCCGTTGAAACCCACGGCGTGCGGTGGTTGGCCCGATACCACTCCGGCGTGCGGCCGTTTTCGCCTTGCTCGTAGCCGATGTTCTGGATACGGCTGATCGCTGGGAAGACCTCGCGGTGGGTGCGGCGGTAGTGAGACTTGAACGGGCAGGTGAATCATTCGTTTGCTGACAAAACTCATTTTCCCTTTGCGCTCGGGGGCGGAGTCGGTTGGACGAGGCCGGCCTTTATTAGTTCGACTAGGTATTCCGCTTCGGTTCGGCTGATGTGGCCGCCGAAACGCGTCATCTTCCTGGCCGAACGCACGAACACGAAGCACGGATCCATCCAACTTGCACCGCTTCCTTCGACGCGGACTTTTCGCCCGCAGCGCGTGCGCGCGACAGAGACAACTCTACTGGGTGGCAGGTCGCGTTTTTCAGCGATGTCTCTAAAACAAGTGCGGGTTAAGGGATTGGGTTAACGAATGTTGGAGTTTTCCCGAGCGAAGCGGACATCTCGCCTCCGCGCGGCATAGATAACCCCAAGTGCAGCGATGCCAACGCATCGCCTGGTCCGTTCCACTTGGAGGTTGTTGCCTGATGACTTTCTCGTTTCCCTTCCACGCGAAGGAACTCTCGCCTGAAGAACGACGGCGGCAAGTCGCCGCACTTCTGGCCCGCGGCGTCCTGCGTCGCCACCGCCTGCTCCGCACGTCCGGACCGCGACCGGCGGGCAAAACTCTCGAATCTGGTCCAATTGGCCTTGAGGTTTCGGGAGAAACGAGGCTCTGTGTGTCTCGTCGTATCGGGGGTTAACACCAACCATAAACCAGAGACGCGCCGGAATGCACACGAGCATTCACCAGCAGATCGCGGATCTCCACTAGATGACGGTGAAGGAGCTGCGCCAGCGTTACGCCGAGGTCCACGGTGAGGCAACGCGTGCGCACAGCAAGCCACACAGGATCCGTAAGATCGCGTGGCGGATACAAGCCCTAAGTCGGAGGCGAGTTGAGCGTGCGAGCCAGACAGCGAGCCTTAGAGTTGGCCAACGACGCCGACGTCCAACAGGCGAGCTGTGTTGTTCTGCCACAGTCACCCGCGCGCGGGTGTGCGAATTCCGCAATCTGCTAAAGCCACAAGCAAGAGGTCTTCCGATTCCTTGCGCGCCGCAACGTGTTGCATTTCCGGCAGTTACGTCAACGCATGGGCTCGCCGCCGGAATCGGGCACTGTGTTTGCGATTACGATTGCACGTACCACCGTGGACCGCCATTCAATGCATGCGCGCGGAAGTGCGTCAGGTGACTCTCAAGGATGTTCCTACCTGGGTTCATTCACGCTTTTTTTCCAAGGTGCTTTATGAATCGTCGCATCCCTACTCACTTGAGTTGCCTGACGGCGTTCCTCGCGACGTTGGGCTTGTTGTTCCCTGCCTCTGCCCAGGATCCGCCTGGCGCCGGGCAGAAATCGGCGCCGGTTGTAGCCGTTGAGGCGCCCGGCGACATCGCGCCAATGCCGTTTTCGAACAGGGACTGGTGGCCAAACCAGTTGAACCTGAAGATCCTCCACCAGAACTCGCCCGCGGGCAACCCAATGGGCCCGGACTTCAACTACGCGGAGGAGTTCCAGAAACTCGACCTGGAGGCCTTGAAGAAGGACGTCACCCAGGTGATGAAGACCTCGCAGGACTGGTGGCCAGCCGACTACGGGCACTACGGCCCGTTGTTCATCCGCATGGCCTGGCACAGCGCGGGGACGTACCGCATGCAGGACGGCCGCGGCGGCGCGCGATACGGTACGCAGCGGTTCGCTCCACTGAACAGTTGGCCCGACAACGCCAACCTCGACAAGGCTCGCCGGTTGCTCTGGCCCGTCAAGCAAAAGTACGGCAGCAAGATCTCGTGGGCCGACCTGATGGTGATCGCCGGGAACTGCGCCCTGGAAGACATGGGACTGAAGCCTTTCGGATTCGGGGGCGGCCGCGCCGACGTCTGGGAGCCGCAGGAAGACATCTACTGGGGCCCGGAGGGCAAATGGCTGGACGACCAACGGTACACCGGCGATCGGGAGCTCGACAACCCGCTGGCCGCGGTTCAGATGGGCCTGATCTACGTTAACCCCGAGGGGCCCAACGGCAAGCCCAGCGCACTCGACGCAGCCAAGGACATCCGCGATACGTTCGGCCGGATGGGAATGAACGATGAGGAGACGGTCGCATTGATCGCGGGCGGACACACGTTCGGTAAGGCTCACGGGGCCGGACCCGCGTCCAACGTTGGGCCGGAACCGGAAGCCGCCCCGCTGGAAGCCATGGGCCTGGGGTGGCTAAGCAAGTTCGGTAAGGGCAAGGCCGGCGACACGATCACCAGCGGCCTGGAAGGAGCATGGACATCGACCCCCACCAAGTGGTCCAGCGGGTACTTCGATAATTTGTTCGGGTACGACTGGGATCTGGCAAAGAGTCCGGCCGGCGCCTGGCAGTGGGTTCCGACGGATCCTGCTGCTCAGGACACGGTGCCCGACGCGCACGACCCCAAGAAGTCGCACGCGCCGATGATGTTCACGACCGACTTGGCGTTGCGGATGGACCCCGCGTACGCCAAGATCTCGAAGCGGTTCCATCAGAACCCCCAGGAATTTGCAGAGGCGTTTTCCAAAGCCTGGTATAAGCTGACCCACCGCGACATGGGCCCCGTCACGCGGTTGCTCGGGCCGGAGGTCCCCGCGGCGCAGCTTTGGCAAGACCCGGTGCCCGCCGTTGACCACCCGCTTGTGGACGAGAAGGATGTTGCTGCGCTGAAGGCGGAGATCCTGGCCTCGGGCTTGACCACCAGCCAGTTGGTTTCGACCGCCTGGGCGTCGGCCTCAACATTCCGCGGGACCGACTGCCGCGGTGGTGCAAATGGAGCGCGCATCCGCCTGGCCCCGCAGAAGGATTGGGCCGTCAATCAGCCACAAGACCTGGCGAAGGTGCTCCGGATCCTGGAGCAAGTTCAGAAAGACTTCAACCAGGCGCAGGCCGGCGGGAAGAAGGTTTCGCTCGCCGACGTGATCGTGCTGGGTGGTTGCGCGGGCGTGGAGCAAGCCGCCAAGAAAGGTGGCTACGAGGTCAAAGTCCCCTTCACCGCGGGCCGTACCGACGCCTCCCAGGAGCAGACCGACGTCGAAGCCTTCAAGTTCCTCGAACCGACGGCTGACGGCTTCCGCAACTACCTCGGCAGCACGCAAGCCCAATCGGCCGAGGAGTTGCTCGTCGATCGTGCCCACCGGCTTACGCTGACCGCACCGGAGATGACCGTCCTCGTGGGCGGCTTGCGAGCGCTAGGCGCCAATACCGGCGGGACCAAGTTGGGCGTGTTCACCAACCGCCCCGGTACTTTGTCGAACGACTTCTTCGTGAACCTGCTCGACATGGGCACGGAGTGGCAGAAGTCCGCGAAGGACGACCAGGTGTTCGAAGGCAAGGACCGCAAGACGGGTCAAGTGAAGTGGACCGGCAGCCGGGTCGATCTGGTCTTCGGCTCCAATTCGCAACTGCGAGCCATCGCTGAAGTCTACGGAAGTAACGACGCGAAACAGAAGTTCGTGGACGACTTCGTGGCGGCCTGGGCCAAAGTGATGAACCTGGACCGCTTCGACTTGGACTCGCCGTCGCGGAACTCCGACAGCCTTGCCAAGAGCGGCCCACGTTAAGCAGGTTCGATTCGCGACAAGTTGGAAACGGACGCGGCGCCGGCCGCGCCCACGATGACCCCTGGAAGGCGGTGGAATTGATTTCCGCGACCTTCTGGGGGTTCATTTATTCGTAGTTCACATTGGACAAAACGATTTAGGCGCTGTCTGTTTCGCTCCCGAAAAATGTACAAGATCGTGTTAATCATGCGGCGATCGTGACTCACTCCTCTCGGCGAATAAATCTGGCTTTACGTACTGGACGGGAAAACGAACCCCGCAACTTGTTTTCTCGGTAGCGAAACTGGCTACCGACGGGTTATACGAAAGGCCGGCGTCTTCGGATGCCGGCCTTTTCGCGTTCTATCGCGATTCCCCGCAAGAAGTTGCGCCGATGGCGGGTAGAGTGGGCAGTCTCAAAGTCTCACGGTTTGCCCGATGCGTGTCACCCGTTGGCCAGCCTGCCAACGCCCGTCGGCACGGTCTCGCCAAAAACTCTCCCTTGTCTCTGAGAGTCGCGCCGTGTGGGTTAACGATGGTTGCGCTCGCCGAATCGCTCGGAATGCTACCTCGGTTGCGTTCCGTCGGCGATGAAAATCCCTTCGGTAGCCGCTTCAATCGCCGTGTGACATACTTATCGAAGTCATGGGATGATAATTGGCCGGCGAAAGATCGGCCGCGCCGAAAGGGACCGATAACACCATGAATCCCGACGTAACGACTCGGAACCACGGTGCGCGGCTTTTGCCGCTCCGATTCACCTTGCGAACGCTGTTCGTCATCGTGACGGTCGCTTGCGTTTATCTGTGGTGGGCGACGAATTGGATTAACCAGCGGCGGGCGTTCGCAGATAGCCAAGCTGGCAAGTGGGTGCTACGCGACGCAGTGCATGGAGAGAATCCACGCGCTCCCTGGGGGTTGTGGCTCCTCGGCGAAAAGGGCGTGGGCGAGATATGGCCCAATAATAAGGAAACTGTAGCGACCGCAAGCAAACTCTTTCCAGAGGCGTTGGTTAGACGCGACATTCCCTAAGCCAACCGTTATCTACTGCTCGATAAGGCAAAGGACTCGTCGCTTACCGCCCCCGCAACCCACGGCGTGCGGTGGTTGGCCCGATACCACTCCGGCGTTCGGCCGTTTTCGCCTTGTTCGTAGCCGATGTTCTGGACGCGGCTGAGCTTCGGGCAGACCGTGCGTCGGTAGTGCGATTTGAATTGACGGGTGAAACATTTCTTGTTGCGGGTACATCGACGCGCCTTTGAGTACTTTGGCGGCGCGCCGCGGCGGATCAGCTATGACACCACGGCGATCGCGGTGGTGGAAGTGCTGCCGGGGCGAGAACGGCAGTTGACCCCGCGACTTCCCACGGCTGGAGAGCCATTACCTGTTTGAGCCGCACTTCTGCCTGGTGCGGCGCGCCCAGGCGCTGAAGCTGCCCACGATGCACCGCGAGTGCGAGAAGATCGCCGCCCGCGCGGCGCACTACGGCGCCGATTACCTGGCGTTCCTTCTGCAGTTCTGTGAGCTGGAGCTGATCGAGCGCGAACGCAAGGCGGCCGAGCGGCGCCTGAAGGCGGCGCGCTTCCCGGCCGACAAACTGCTGGACGAGTTTGACTTCTCGGCCCGGCCCAGCGTCAACAAGCCGCTGGTGTTGGAGCTGACGAAGGGAGAGTATCGGGACCGGCGCGAGAACCTGCTCTTGGTCGGCCCCAGCGGCACGGGCAAGAGCCACGTGGCGATCAGCCTGGGCATGACGGCCTGCAGCCAAGGCCGCAAGGTGCGCTTCTTTCGTGTGACCGAGTTGATCACGCTTCTCTTGGAGTCGAAAGGGGAGCGGCAGCTCTTGCGGCTTCGCAGCCAACTGAGCAAACTGGACCTGTTGATCCTCGATGAGCTAGGCTATGTGACGGCGAGCAAGGCAGGCGCGGAGCTGCTCTTCGACGTGATCGCCACGGCCTATGAGCGGCAGAGCGTGATCCTGACCACGAACTTGCCCTTTGAGAACGGGACGGAGGTGCTGGGCAATAAGCGGCTGACCGGCGCCGCGCTGGATCGGCAGACCCATCGCGGCCACATCATCGAAACCCGCGGCGAGAGCTACCGCCTGCAGAACGCCACGCGCCGCCGCTTTTAAATGCCGTCAACATGCTCATGGTAATGTACCGCTGATGAACTCGCCCGCGCCCATTGATGAATCTCTCCGGCTTCAAGCAGGTTCGCTTTCTTGGCGATGCGATCCAAGCTTGTTCGATTTTGTGACGACGGGCGAACTGGAGGAGCTGAGCGAGACGCTCGGTCAGGCTCGAGCCTTGGACGCGATCCGCTTCGGCATGGGAATGCGGCGGGACGGTTACAATCTCTACGTGCTGGGCCCTCCGGGAATCGGGAAACGGACCATTGTCGAAGGCATTTTATGCCGCAAGGCGGCAGTCGAACCAACGCCCTCGGAATGGTGCTACGTGCACAACTTCACAGACGCCGCCAAGCCTCGCAAATTGAGGGTGCCTCCCGGGCGCGGAGCGAAGCTCCGCCAGGATATGGCTGCCGTGGTCGAAGGTCTGCGAACTGTGATACCCGCCGCCTTGGAAAGCGACGAGCACAAAAGCCGCATCCAAGAGATCGAGCAGCAGGCCAAGGAGCGCCACGAGGAGTCGCTCCGCAAACTGGCCGAATCGGCGCTCGAGCAAGGGCTGCAATTGATCCCCACGCCCAGCGGATTCGCCCTGGCGCCTATGCGGAACGGCGAGGTGATCAGCCCCGACGATTTCGAGAAGCTCACCGCCGAGGAGAAGCAGCAGATCGAGCGGACCGTGGAGAAATTCCAAACCAAGTTGAAGACCGTCATCGAGCAAGTTCCCAAATTACGGAAGGAAGTCGGGGACCGGGTCAAGGAGCTGAATCGCGAAGCCGTGCGCCTGGCGATCGGTCACTTGCTCTCGCAAGTCAAGGAGAAATACACCGATCTGCTGAACATCGTGGAGTATTTGGATGCGGTCGAGCATGACGTGATCGATTTCGCCGATGCATTCCGCTCGCCCGAAGAAACGCCCACTGTGTTTGGCATGGTCATGGGCGAGGCGCCTTCGTTCGAGCGGTACGAGGTGAACGTTCTGGTCGATCATGCCGGCGCGGAGGGCGCTCCAGTGATTGTCGAAGATCACCCCAGCTATCACAACCTGCTGGGACGGGTCGAGCACCGCTCCCACATGGGGACTTTGGAGACCGACTTTACGTTGATCCGGGCCGGCGCGCTGCATAAGGCGAATGGAGGGTATCTGCTGCTTGACGCCTACCGCCTGTTGGCGGATCCGTTCGCCTGGGAGTCGCTCAAGCGAGCGCTGCATGCCCGCTGCGTGAAGATCGAGTCTCTGGGAGAAGCCTTGAGCCTGATCAGCACTGTTTCGCTCGAGCCGGAGCCGATCCCGTTGGACGTCAAGGTCGTCCTCGTGGGCGATCGCCTGCTCTATTATCTGCTCTACCAGTACGACCAGGATTTCGCCGATCTCTTCAAAGTGGCTGCGGATTTCGAAGACGAGATCAGCCGCACGCCGGAAAGCTGTCTACTCTACGCTCGCCTGATTGCGTCGCTCGCCCGTCACGAGCGTTGCCGTCCATTAGACCCTTCCGCCGTGGCGCGCGTGCTGGAGCGCAGCGCCCGGGTCGCCGGCGATTCGGAACGCTTCACCATGCACCTCCGCACGCTGGCGGACCTGCTGCGAGAATCCGACTACTGGGCTGGCGAGCGGAGCTCCGAGGCGATCACGGCAGCTCATGTGGACCTCGCCATTGAAAAGCAGATCTATCGTTCCGATCGCATTCGCCAGCGGGTGCAGGAAGAGATCGAGCGCGATCTGGTCTACATCGACACCCAGGGCGAGCGAATCGCCCAGGTGAACGGGCTCTCGGTGATCGACCTGGGGAATTTTGCGTTCGGCAGGCCCTCACGCATCACTGCGACCGCCCGGCTTGGACGCGGCGAGGTGATCGACATTGAACGGGAAGTGGAGTTGGGCGGATCGCTCCATTCCAAAGGTGTGCTTATCTTGTCGTCTTACCTGGCGTCGAAGTACGCCCAGAAGCAGCCGCTCTCGTTGTCGGCCAGTCTGGTGTTCGAACAGTCGTACGGGTTGGTGGAGGGAGACAGTGCTTCGGTCGCGGAGTTGTGTGCGATTCTTTCGGCCTTGGCTGAGGCGCCCATTCGGCAATCGTTGGCGGTGACCGGCTCGGTAAACCAGCTTGGCCAGGTGCAGCCGATCGGCGGCGTGAACGAGAAGATCGAAGGCTTCTTCGACATCTGCCACGCTCGCGGATTGAGCGGCGAACAAGGCGTGTTGATTCCCTCGGCCAACATCAAACATCTCATGCTGCGGCGGGATGTGGTCGAGGCGGCCGAGGCGGGACGATTTCACATTTACGCGATCAAGACCGTGGATCAGGCGATTTCGCTTCTCACGGGACTCGCTGCCGGCCAGCGAGATTCCTCAGGAAACTATCCGCCGGGCACAATCAATCATCGCGTGGAAGCACGGCTGACCGAACTGGCACAACTTCGGCAGGCGTACGCCGAGCAACCGATTTCGCAAAAACGCCCATGAACGATGACACGGATCGTGCGCAAATTCGTCGGGTGTTGGTCGCACTCGATGCGGCCTCGTCCGGCGCCGCGGCCCTGGATTCGGCTGCTCGCCTTGCCGCGCTGGTCGGCGCGGAGCTGCAGGGACTGTTCGTCGAAGACATTGACCTGCTGAGGCTGGCGGCGCTTCCGTTCGCGCAGGAGGTCTCAGTCTCCTCGGCTGCGGAGCGGCGCATTGACGCCTCTGCCGTGCAAGCGCTCTTCCGTGTTAAGATCGAGGAGCGGCGCCAGTTACTGGCGGTTGCCGCGCAGGGCGCCGGCGCGCGTTGGTCGTTCCGCGTCGTCCGCGGCCGCACCATCGACGCCGCGTTCGGCGCCGCCGCTGAGGCCGATCTGCTCTTCTTGGGGCGGCGGCGGGACGCGTTCCCGGCAATCAACGCTCCGCGCCCGGTTGTCGTACTCGCGTCGGGATCACCGAAGGACCGCGACTCATTGCAGTTGGCGGCACACATGTCCGGCGGCAATGGAGGCGGAATCGTCGTGCTTGTCACGCCGGGCGAGCATGGGACAATGGATTTGGCGATTGCGGAATGCGAGCGGCTTTCGGCGCAGCTCGGCGCGGGAACGATTCGCTACGAACACGCGCCTTCCCAAGTCGCCGCGATCGCCGAAGCAGTCCGACGCTGTCGGGGAAAGCTGCTCCTGATCGAGCCACAAGGCGTCGGGCTCACGCGTTCCCAAATCGCAGAACTGGTGGAGCGCGTGGACTGTCCGGTGCTGCTGGTCCAAGGACTTCGCGAGTCGGCAGCTTCCACGACTGATCTCGGCTCTTAAGTCAAGGGGGATCCATGAGCCAGGCTTCTTCGAGCGATCCGACCCGATCGATTCTCTTCACCGATTTGTACGAACTGACGATGGCTCAGGCGTACGCGGCGGAGGGGATGAATCAACTGGCCGTGTTCGAGTTGTTCTTCCGCAAGATGCCGAAGAACCGCAACTACCTCATGGCAGCGGGTTTGGAGGACGTTCTTACCTACTTGGAGAACTTCCAGCTCTTCCCCGAGGATCTGGCCTATCTACGAGGTTTGGGAGCCTTTTCCGACTCCTTTCTTGACCGCCTTGCGAAAACAAAATTCACGGGCGAGGTGTGGGCGGCCCCCGAGGGGACGATCGTGTTTCCGCACGAGCCGCTCCTGCAGATTGTGGCGCCGATCTTCGAGGCGCAACTCGTCGAGACGTTCGCACTCAACCAGATTCACTTTCAGAGCATTGCAGCGACCAAGGCCAGCCGCGTCGTGCTGGCGGCTCAGGGACGGATGGTCATCGACTTTGGCGCCCGGCGGGCCCACGGCGCCGACGCGGCGATGAAGGTCGCCCGCGCCAGCTACCTGGCCGGAGCGGCGGGCAGCTCGCTTGTGATCACCGGTCGCATGTACGGCGTTCCTGCGTTCGGCACGATGGCCCACAGCTACATCCAGGCTCACGACGATGAGCTTGCGTCGTTCGAAGCGTTTGCCCGACTCTATCCGGCGACAACGCTGCTGGTGGACACCTACGACACGCTCCACGGCGTCGAAAAAGTGATCGACCTGAGCCGCCGATTGGGCGATGCCTTTCACATCAAGGCCGTGCGACTTGACTCCGGCGATTTGGGCGACCTGGCCCGGCAGACGCGAAAGCTGCTCGACGAGGCCGGGCTGCGTGAAGTCAAGATCTTTGCTTCCAGCGGCCTGGACGAATACAAGGTCCGCGACCTTGTCGAGCAAGGCGCGCCGATCGACTCCTTCGGCGTGGGAACCAGAATGGCCGTGGCCGAGGATACACCCTCGCTCGACATGGCCTACAAGCTGGTCGAGTACGCCGGCGAGCCCCGCTCCAAGTTTTCGCTCGACAAAGTCATCTTTCCCGGCCGGAAGCAAGTTTTTCGCGAGTACAACGACGGCCGCATGGTGCGCGACGTTCTGGCGCGCTTCGATGAAACTCTTGCCAGCCAGCCGCTGCTGCGCCCGGTAATGCAATCCGGCCGCCGACTCGACGCCGGTCGCGTCAGCCTCGAAGAGTCTCGAATCCACGCCCGGGAAGAGCTGAATCGCCTGCCGGATCGGCTGCGAGCCCTGGAGAGTGCATCCGAACCTTACGCTGTCGCGCCCAGCGATCGACTGCGCCAGGAGCACGAGCAAGTTCGCGAGAGACTTCAGCAGACGCAGATGCGATAAACCCGAAGTTGACGCATGAACGACCTCACCATCGTCGCGCTTGGCGGTAACGCTTTCGTAAAGCCTGATGAGCCGTTGACCATGGCAGGGCAATTCCAAGTCGCCCGTGAGGCGCTCTCCTACCTGTCGCCTCTTTTGAACAATGGATTCCCCTTGGTGCTGACGCATGGCAATGGACCGCAGGTGGGGCACATCCTGGTGCGCGTGGAAGAGGCCCTGGGCAAGGCGTATGCGATTCCACTGGAAGTCTGCGTCGCCGAGTCGGAAGGCGAGTTGGGATATGTGCTGCAGCAAACGCTCTACAATCTGTTGGCGGAAAGCGCCGTTGCTCGCCCCATTGTCAGCCTCTTGACCCAGGTCGTCGTCGACGCCGATGATCCTGCGTTTTTGGCGCCGACCAAACCCATCGGCCCTTTCTACACTGCGGAACAGGCGGCGGAGCTTTCTCGCAAGGGATTCGTGGTTCGCGACGACGCCGGCCGCGGCCTGCGCCGGATCGTCGCCTCGCCGGCCCCGCGCTCGATCATCGAGGCGCCGATCATCCACCGCTTGCTGGACGACGGAGTCCTTGTGATTGCTGCGGGCGGGGGCGGGATTCCCGTCGTCCAAGAGAACGGGCGCCTGATCGGCGTTGAGGCGGTTGTGGACAAGGACCTCGCCTCCGCGCTGCTTGGCGAAACGCTTGGCGCCCGGCTGTTGCTGATTCTTACCGGCGTGCCTTGCGCCTTTCAAGATTTTGGAACTCCCCGGCAAGCGGCTATCGGGCGGATCACGACGGAGCGCGCCGGGCAACTGCTGGCCGAGGGGCACTTCGCTCCGGGAAGCATGCGTCCCAAGATCGAAGCGGCGATCCGTTTCGCCGGTCGTCCGGGCGCCAGGTCCGTCGTTTGCGATCCCCCTTCCGTGGCCGCCGCCTTGGAGGGGAAGGCCGGCACGATTGTGGAACAACCCTGAGGAACCTCCGATGACTTTTCAATGCATCATCCTGGGAGCGGCCGGGCGGGACTTCCATAACTTCCTAACGTTCTTTCGCGCTAACCCGCAGTTCCGCGTGTGTGCGTTTACGGCGGCGCAAATTCCGTTCATCGAGCAGCGCGTCTTCCCGGCGTCGCTCATCGGCGTTCCCGGCGCCCAGGATATTCTGATTTTTCCCGAGGAGGAGCTACCGAAGCTGATCGCCCGCTACCGCGCCGACTTTGTCTTTCTCGCCTACAGCGATTTGTCGCATGCGGAAGTCATGCACAAAGCCGCGCTGGTTCAAGCTTGCGGCGCCAGCTTTGTGCTGCTTGGGCCCCGGCACACGCAGTTGCAGTCGGCCAGGCCGGTGATCAGCGTCACCGCCGTGCGAACCGGCGCGGGCAAGAGTCCCCTGACCCGGCGGATTGCTCAGACGCTTCAAGAGGCGGGACGGCGCGTCGTCGTGCTCCGGCATCCGATGCCTTACGGCGACTTGGAGCAACAGCGCGTCCAGCGTTTCGCCTCGGACGCCGATTTGGATCGCCACAACTGCACGATCGAAGAGCGTGAAGAGTTTGAGCCGTATGTTGAACTGGGGCTGACCGTCTATGCGGGGGTTGATTACGCCGAGATTCTCAAGTCGGCCGAAGCCGAAAGCGACGTGATCCTTTGGGATGGAGGTAACAATGATTTTTCCTTCCTGGCGCCGGGATTGTCGCTCGTCGTCGCCGACGCGCTTCGCCCCGGGCACGAAATCGCCTACTTCCCCGGTGAAACGAACTTCTATTCCGCCGATGTGATTGTCATCAACAAGGTTTCGCAGGCCTCTCCTGGCGATGTACAGCAGATTCGCGATCATGCCCAGGTGCTGAACCCGAAGGCAGTCGTCATTCAGTCGGATTTGCGACTGGTGGTGGAGGACGAGGGGGCCATTCTCGGCAAGCGAGTCCTGGTTGTCGAAGATGGCCCGACGTTGACGCATGGGGGAATGCCGTTCGGCGCAGGGCTGGTCGCCGCGAAGCGCGCAGGCGCCAAAGAGATTCTGGACCCGCGGCCCTTTGCCGTGGGATCGATCGCCGAGTGCTACCGGAGCTATCCTCACATCGGCCCAGTCTTGCCGGCGCTGGGCTATTCCCCCGAGCAGCGTACCGAGCTGGAGCAGACGATGCGCGCCAGCGGCGCCGACGTTGTCGTCGATGCGAGCCCCGCACGCCTCAGCCGCTGCATTAACGTTGGCGTCCCCGTCTCGCGCGTGAGCTATGCGTTTCACCAGCTCAGCGGCGAGCCGTTGGAGCGCACCATCGAGCGGTTTCTCGAACGACACGAAGCCGGAGGCGTCCCATGAAAATTCTCGTGACCGGCGCCTTCGGACAAATCGGCGTCGAGCTGACCGAGGCTCTGCGACGCAGGCATGGCCGCGAAAACGTCTTGGCCACCGGGCGCCGGGCGCCTCCGGCCGATTCGCCGCTCGCCGGGCAAAATCCCGTGGAACAGCTCGACGTGACCGACCGCGAGGCTGTGGAACAGTTGATCGGGCGTCACGGGATCAGCGTGATCTATCATTTGGCGGCGAAGCTTTCGGCGGTGGGGGAGCATGATCCGCAAGCTGCCTGGAAGGTCAACATGGACGGACTGCTCCACGTGCTGGAGGCGGCGCGCGTTCGTGGGGTTTCGCAGGTCTTCTGGCCCAGCTCGATCGCCGCCTTCGGGCCGGAAGCGCCGCGCGACCAGACGCCGCAAGAGACCGTCATGCGGCCGACGACCATGTACGGCATTACCAAGCTTACGGGCGAACTGCTGGCCGACTACTACGCCAGCAAGTACGGCCTCGACGTGCGCAGCGTGCGCCTGCCCGGGGTGATCAGCAGCGAGGCTCCTCCCGGCGGCGGGACCACCGATTATGCCGTCGAAATCTTCCACGCCGCTGTGCGGGGCGAGACGTATGTATGCTTCGTTCGCGAAGACACCGTCCTGCCCATGATCTACATGCCTGATTGCATTCGGGCTATCCTCGAACTGATGGCAGCCGATCGCGAACAATTGCATCGCCGCAACGCGTTCAATCTCGCCGCGATGAGCTTCTACGCCGGCGAACTGGCGGCCGAAATCAAAAAGCACATCCCCGGCTTCACCTGCACCTTCCAACCCGACGAGCGCCAAGCGATCGCCGACTCCTGGCCCCGCTCGCTCGACGATAGCGCCGCCCGCCAACAATGGAAATGGCGCCCGGAATACGATCTGGCCCGCACGACGATCGACATGCTCAAGAAGCTGAGGGCGAAGAAACTCGCGAATTCGTGAGGGATTGTTATTCGATCCGGAAGTTCCGAAGCGACGCTCCCAAGTTGATCAACAGCCACGCGGACGGAGCTTCGACTTCAAGCGAGCTAAGGCTCCCCTGCTGTTCGCTCGATCTCCAAGTTAAGCTGCGAACCGGCGTAACCCCGTAACTCTGCAGGTTTGAAACGGACGCGCATGTTGGAATCAACACGGATTATTCCGGAAGAAACCACCTCCTGCGTCACATCGTCCCAAGCCACGAACGCACGATCTCCTTCCAGCATCCGCGGGATCAACGCCTTTTCGCCAATGTCCAGTTCTCGGACGGCGAGAGCCTCCCAATGGAACCCGATGATCTTGACCCGAATCTCAACGTTCGTGTCGTTATAAATGCGAACCCTGTAGGTCGTGAACTGCTCCGCCGAGGCGGTTCGGATCACGAGGAAACTGGCCGCAAGCACAAAAGCGAAAATGAACCATCGCATCGTTCCTCTCCTTGATTAAGCGGCGAGGGGTTGCTCCGCAATTCCTTCATTCCAAGCCGTGCCCACGTGATTTCTCCGTCATCCCGGGAGCAAACCACGTACTGCGATCGGCGCAACCGTTCTTTGCTTGCTTTACTGACCGCTGCATAAATCTGGTCAAGTTTCGAACAGAACGCCGGAACCCTGGAATTCGCGAAAAAGATTGGGAAACCCGGCGTCTTTCGGCCAACATGCCAGGTCAAGAACTTGACCATCGTTGCTCAGCGGTCAGTAGGCCGGGTCGGTTTCAAACTCACTGTGCAAGGCCGCACAAATGTCAGTGCGAAGTCGCACAGCGAGTAGCCACGATCGCCGCGGGAAAGCAACGTAAGCGCTGTCGCGCAAGATCGTACAATTCTGCCGGACACCACGCGGTTCTCGCGGATGCGATCGGCTACCAACAAAAGGCACAATCTTTGCTTGAATCGAGATGGGAGGCGGGATTAACCTGAGGTACATCATCCGATGAAAGTTCTCTTTGGCGTCGATGGCTCAGCAAATGGCGTCGCGGCGGTTGACTTCGCTGGGCGATTGCTCGCGGAAACCAAGGATCAGGTTGCGCTCTACTTCTCGCCTCCGCAACTCACTGCCGCGGCCGGACAGCGTCCCGAGGCTGCGACCGTTGACCACTTGCGAAACGCGCTTGCCGAACGCGTATTTGAAGAGGCTGGCCGCGGGCTTCCCGCGGCGCTCCGGGAAAGTGCGCAGACGATTGTGGGGGTTCAGAACCCGGCGCATGGCTTGTTGGTTGCCGCCGATGAAGTCCGAGCTGACTTCATCGTTTTGGGATCGCGAGGAGTCGGAATGGCGAAAGGCGGATTGGGCCGGGTGGCGCGACACGTCGTAGATCACGCAACGGTCCCCGTCCTCGTCGTCCGTTCCGATCCCGATGCCCGAGCGCGGCAGCTTCGCGTCTTGTTAGCCAACGATGGTTCCGATGGAAGTCAGCACACGGGAGAATTCCTCCGGAATTTCGTCTGGCCCCGCGATGCCGTGGGGCAAGTGCTGTTGGTCGTTGCACCCCTCGAAGAGGCTTCTATCCCCGAGTGGATGGAAGAATCTCTCTGCCAGCAGGAAGCCGAAGCACTGGGGCTTGGGGGCGCCCGGCTCTCGGAAGCCCAGTCACAGCGCTTACGCGAATGCCTGCGACGCCGCTGCGGAGAACTACCACGAATCTTCGACGGGCAGGCGCCGCGCGTCGCCGTGGGAAATCCGGCCCGTGAAATTCTCCACGTGATCGAGAAGGACCGCATCGACCTGGTCGTGTTAGGGGCCTACCGGCATGGCGTTATCGCCCGACGGCTGCTGGGAAGCACGTCGGAACGCGTTTTGGAGCGAGCTCCTTGCTCGGTGCTGATCGTGCGACGACACGAACGGCCGTGACGAATTTGAAGGGGCCTAACTGGAAACCCGGATTCAGTCGAGTTTGAGAAACGGATAGCGATTGAGATCTCCCCGGCTCCAAAGAGCCATTCCGCCGCGTGTGTTGAGGATTTCCACCGCCAGGATCGCGTCGGGGTCTTGGAAATCGACCCGCGCCGGCGCCTCAGTCGCAGCCAGCTTCTCCAATAGAAAGTTGCCGATCAGCCGCTCCTCGGCAGGGGTTTCTAGCCGCCCTTTCCATCCTCGTCGGTGCAGACGCACGTGGAAGCTCTTTCCGGCGAGCGTCGAGAGATAGGATTCAGCTAACTGCTGCGTGCCGCGATGGAAGTCCTCGGGTGATTGAAAGCTGAACGTTTGTTCGACCGGTCCCACTCGCGCGAGCGTCTCTTCCGTGTCCGGGTAGTTCGCCATCCAGTCGCGAAGCGTCTCAAGAAATGAGCGAATTTCCGGAACTTTCATTGAAAGCACGTTGTAATAGGAGGTGCGGCGGACCTCGCCCAAGGGCTCCAATAGTCTGAACGCCGAGCGGTAGTGGCCGGTGTTAATCGTTGCGATGACGTTCCAGTCGTGCATAAGTTGCTCGCAGGAAAGCGGACGGAACGAAAACCCAGCAACTCGCGTTCCGATAGCTCAGCGCGCCAGGACAAGCTGAATGCATGGTTGGTCGCCTAGGAGCACGCAGAGTTGATCCGCGATATCCGTACTTTGACGGACGGAGGGTCCGATAGCACGGTAGCTCTTGAGGTAAACTTCCCGTCCCTCCCGACAGCACCGATCCGCCTGCTCGGGCGAAATCGTGATTCCAGCCGCCTTGGCGCCGCGGGCGATGGCCTATTGCAGTAGCCGCCCCTTGCCGCACCCGATGTCCAGAATACGGGAGCTCGGGGACGCAGCGAACCTCGTCGAGCAAATACTCCGTCTGGCGATGCTGCGCGCGGCGCGATCATTGCACAAGCCCTTGGTCTCGTTGATTCCATCCGTGTAGTCGCTCACGCCTCCGGCAGGGTTGAAGTCGAGCAGCGAGTAACACGTCGTCACGGTCGGGTGCGCAGAAGACTTTTGGCGGGGAATTTGGTCTGTCGCACTCGTAGGAAACTCGCTTGTTTGGTCGTCGCGGCGACATGATTGAAGGCAGGCTAGCTGGACCGGCGAGTAGCGCTGATACCGCCAACATAGGTCGCAACCTCCGCGCCATGAGCGCGAGCACATCCGGGGCGTGTTCGCGCTGCTCCTCTTCGCTGTGAGATGAGTCGCATACGTATCAGAGTATGGACGGAGTCCATCTCTCCGCCTGAATAAGCACTCTCCTTCAATCATGTGCGAAGCTCAGTCCCGCGATGTGCGGTATTGTAACACTCAATGGGCGGATGCGGGCGCACTCAGCAGAAACCATCCGCCAATCGGATGCAACGTTATCCTCGGGGGCGTCAAAAGCAGAAGGGCATAATCTTTGCGTCTAGACAATCGTGCTTTCCAGGAGCATCGGTATTATTGTTCGCCAAAGTTATGGCCCAGCGCGAGATCGAATTATGGCCGGCGAGCGCTTTGACGGACCGATCGAGCAGGTGAGTCCCTACTGCTGGCGCATCCCAAAGAGTTACAAACTCGGGATGCGCGTGGACGGCTTGGTCTATGCGGATTACGAACTCAGGGAAATGATCCGCCATGATCCGTCCTTGGATCAGGTGGCGAATGTTGCGTTTCTGCCCGGCATTCAGCACGCAAGCCTGGCGATGCCCGACATTCACTGGGGATATGGCTTCTGCATCGGCGGAGTCGCAGCGACGGATCCGGCTGAAGGCGGCGTCATCTCTCCTGGCGGGATCGGATTCGATATCAACTGTGGCGTCCGAGTCATCCGTTCCAACTTGTTCTTGCGCGACGTGGAGCCGCACCTGGAGTTGCTGGTGCAGGAGTTGTTTCGTCACGTGCCGACGGGTGTTGGGCGGGGCGGCAAATATCACTTCTCGCACGATGACTTGCAGGCGCTAATGCAGCTCGGGCCCCAAGGTCTCCTAGAGCGAGGCTTGGCCGACGAACGCGATCTTCAATTCACCGAGGCCCACGGCCGACTGGAAGGCGCCAAGCCCGAGAACGTGAGCAACCGCGCCCTCGACCGCGGCTTTGATCAGTGCGGCAGCCTCGGCTCGGGGAACCATTTCCTGGAAGTGCAGGTGGTCGATCGGGTTTTTGATCATGAGGCGGCGCGGGTGCTGGGTCTCGCGCGAGAAATGGTCTGCGTAATGATCCATTCCGGCTCGCGCGGACTTGGCTACCAAGTTTGCGCTGACGCCCTGCGGAAGCTCCGCTACGCGCCCGCGAAATACCACAGCGAGCTACCGGACCGGCAGTTGGTCTGCGCGCCGGTGGACAGTCCCGAGGGGGAGAACTACGTCGGCGCGATGCGGGCGGCGGCGAACTTCGCCTGGTGCAACCGCCAACTGTTAATGTGGCAGGCGCGCGAGGTGTTTGAGTCGGTATTCGGTCGAACGTGGCAGGAGCTGGACATGAACCTGATTTATGACGTGGCTCACAACATCGCCAAGTTCGAGGAGCATGTCATCGACGGCCAGAAGAAGCAGGTGTGGGTGCACCGCAAGGGCGCCACGCGGGCCTTTCCGCCCCATCATCCGGAAGTGCCTCCGCAATATGGTTCGATCGGTCAGCCCGTGCTCATTCCCGGCGATATGGGCCGAGCGAGTTGGGTGCTCGTGGGTCAGCAAGGAAGCATGGAGCAGACGTTTGGCAGCGCGTGCCACGGCGCCGGACGCGTGCTAAGCCGTCATGCTGCGGTGCGTCAGGCGGAGGGGCGGCGAATCGAGGACGAACTGCGCGAGCGTGGCGTCGTGGCTCGGGCAAGGAGCTGGAAAGGTTTGGCTGAAGAGCAACCTGCCGCTTACAAGGACGTCGATCTCGTTGTGGAAGTGGTGCACCAAGCGGGCCTGGCGAAGAAGGTCGCCCGACTGCGGCCGATTGGCGTCATTAAGGGATAGTTGCCAAAGAAATTTGTTGTCGAAGGAAGGAGGAAATCAAATGGAAACGAAAATCCATCTGGATGTGCTGGAGGCGATCATCGGTCCGCATCGGTTGCCTGGGACGCTGACCATCCCGCCCGATGCGCACGGGATGGTCGCGTTCGCGCACGGCAGCGGCAGCAGCCGGCTCAGCCCGCGCAACCAAGCGGTCGCGCAGACGCTTCAGGAGACGGGCCTCGCGACGCTGCTGTTCGACCTCTTGGAAGAAGAGGAAGCCGAAGACCGCAGGAAGGTCTTCGATATTGAGCTATTGGCCCAGCGGCTCCAGGAGGCGGCCGATTGGATTCACGCATGCGAAAAAACGCGCGGATTGCGTTTGGGGTACTTCGGCGCCAGCACCGGCGCCGCCGCCGCTCTTGTGGCTGCTGCCCGCGAGCCGGACAAGGTGAGTGCGGTCGTTTCGCGCGGAGGTCGTCCCGATCTGGCCGAGATGTATTTACCGCGCGTTCAGGCGCCGACGCTGCTGATCGTCGGCGGGGAAGACGGGCCGGTGATTTCGCTCAATCAACTGGCTTTCGACCAGCTTCGCTGTGAGAAACGGCTGGAGATCATTCCGCGCGCCACGCATCTCTTTCCTGAACCGGGCGTCCTGGAGAAGGTGGCAAGGCTCGCCGCCGACTGGTTCCAGGAGCATTTGACTGGAGCAGTTGCAGCAGCAAGTCGAGGCAACATCTGATTCGCCGAAATGAACCACTAAGGAGGAACTTATGCTCGCAGGGTTCACCATTCACCCCATCGGCGAACTCCACCTGAGCAAAGACATCGCCAAGATGATCGAGATCTTGGAGCGCGAGGGCATCGACTACCGTCTGGGTCCCCTCGGAACCGCCGTAGAAGGAAGCTGGGATCAGAACTTCTCGGCGATCCAACGTTGCCATGAAATGGCCGCCGCGGAGCACGGACGGGTCATCAGGCCATCACGATCGATGACCGCAAGGACCAGCCGCACCACTTGGACGAGATGCTTGCCGGCGTGGATCGCCATTTGGGCCATGCGGCGCGCCACGTCGCGGAGCGTGAGACTAGCCGCGGGTGATTGTAGACGTTGTCCATTCCAAGAAACGCGTCCTACGCAGAATTTCCTTTGATGCACGAGAGGCAATACCATGATTTTTCGCGATCGCGAAGACGGCGGCAGGCGGCTCGCCGCCGAGTTCAAGAATGTCGAGCTGCGAGATCCGTTGGTGCTCGCGATCCCGCGAGGCGGCGTCGCCACCGGCGCGGCGCTGGCGCGAGAGCTTGGCGCCGAGTTAGACGTGGTGCTCGCCCACAAGCTGCGGTCGCCGCTCCAGCCGGAGTTGGCGTTCGGCGCCGTGGGCGAGGACGGCAAAATCTACCTTAACCACCGAGTCGAGGAGGTGACCGGGGTGACGGAGCACTACCTGGAGCTTGAACAAAAGCGGCAATTCGCAGAAATCGCCCGCCGAAAAGAGCGGTTCCGCGCCGTGCGCCCCGCCGCGCCCATGGAGGGCCGCTCCGTCATCATCACCGACGATGGGATTGCGACCGGCTCGACGATAATTGCGGCGATCGAAGTCGTGAAGGGTCATAAGCCGCACGAGGTGATTGTGGCGGTTCCCGTCGCGCCTCCTGAGCGGCTGGATACGATCCGAGGCATGTGCGACCGTTTGATCTGCCTTTATTCACCCGTCGTTTTCTATGCCGTCGGGCAGTTCTATGAGTCGTTCAAGACGGTGGAGGACGAGCAGGTCGTGGAGCTGCTGCGCGGGTTGGCGCCGACCGTCGAGCCGGCGCGTTGAGAAAAACCATGCTGTTTGAATAGGGCATGACCGCCGTAGCGCTATGGGTGCGGCTGACATCCTGTGGCGCTACGCTAGGCGATTTAGGTAAAAAAGGCGTCAGTGAACACGTTGGCGCGTGTTGCTTTCACTGACGCCTCACAG
>JAANMU010000869.1_pt1 | contig 32267 bp, 29 predicted proteins | sample 7279701 | NCBI WGS metagenome assembly JAANMU01 (sample SAMN14094539, study PRJNA606508) | bioreactor metagenome | isolation source: A lab-scale SPAN reactor treating ammonium-rich wastewater day 57 | place: Ireland: Galway | collected 2017-03-13
ACGCCATCGTCTATACGGTGATCCTGAAGCCGCGCACGCCCCAGAACATCGTCATCGGCGGCGCCTCGGGCGCGATGCCGCCGGTGCTCGGCTGGGCCGCCGTCACCGGCCAGGCGCCGGGCGAGGCCTGGCTGCTGTTCCTCATCGTCTTCGTGTGGACGCCGCCGCATTTCTGGTCGCTGGCGCTCTATCGCGCCCACGAGTACGCCGACGTCAGGCTGCCGATGCTGCCGGTGGTGTGCGGTCGCGAATACACGCAACGCTGCATCTTCGCGTACACCCTCGGCCTGACGGCGGTGACGCTGATGCCCTTCTTCATCGGCATGAGCGGTTGGCTCTACCTGGCCGCGGCGATCCCGCTCGACGCCCTCTTCATCGCCCACGCCTGGCGCATACTGCGCCGCTACAGCGACCGCGGCGCGCAGGCCGCCTTCCGCTATTCGATCACCTACCTGTTCCTGCTCTTCGCCGCGCTGCTGGTAGACCACTACCTGGCATAAAAATCAGTCTTGGCGGGGCGGCGCACTTCCCTCCGCGCCGCCCCGCTTTTTTTTCACGCCGCCTGGTTCTGCATGGCCATCTTGACCAGATCGGAGAGCGAGCGAGCGTGCAGCTTCTCCATGACCTTGGCGCGGTGCACCTCCACCGTCTTCGCGCTCAGGCCGAGCGCATTGGCGATGCCCTTGTTCGACATGCCCTCCACCACGCGGTCGAGCACCTCGCGCTCGCGCGGCGTCAGGCTGGCGAACAGCGCCTTGAGCTGGGAGCGCTGTTCCTCCTTGCCGCGCTGGCCGGCGTCGTGGGTAATTGCCTTCTGGATGCGGTCGAGCAGGTCCTGGTCGTTGAAGGGCTTCTCGACGAAGTCGAAGGCGCCGGCCTGGACGGCGCGCACCGCCATCTGCACGTCGCCGTGGCCGGTGATGAAGATGATCGGCGGATGGTAGCTGCGGCGCGCGGTCAGGCGTTCCTGCAGCTCCAGGCCGCTCATGCCCGGCATGCGCACGTCGAGCACCAGGCAGCCGGGCTTGTCGGCGTCGTAGTGGTCGAGGAAATCCTGCGCCGATGTGAAGGTCTCCACCTTCAGCTGCACCGTCTCGATCAGCCAGCGCAGGCTGCGGGCGACGGCCTGGTCGTCGTCAATGATGAAGACTGTAGCGTCGCTCATTGGTCGCCAAAGTGCGCCCGATGGCGCGCAGGGTAAACCGGAACGTGGTGCCGCAGCCCGCCCGCGACTCCGCCCGCAGGTGGCCGCCATGCGATTCGACGATGGAGCGGCTGATGGACAGCCCCATGCCGACGCCGTCGGGCTTGGTGGTGAAGAACTGGTCGAAGACCTGGTCGATGAGCGCGCCGTCGATGCCGGGGCCGGTGTCGCTGACCTCGATCTCCACCGTCTCGTCGTCCCGGCGGCTGGTCTTCACCTTCACCTCACGGTGCGGCGAGCGCGCCTCCGCCATGGCTTCGACCGAATTGCGCAGCAGGTTGCAGATCACCTGCTCGATCATGATCGAGTCCGCCCAGACGCGCGGTTGCTCCGGCGCCAGGTGGAGGCTGACGTGGGCGTACTGCTGCCGGCTTTCCAGCTCGGTCAGCTTGACCGCGCTGCGCACGACCCGGTTGATGTCGACGGCGGTCATGCGCGTTTCGCGCTTGCGCACGAAGTCGCGCACGTGCCGCATGACCTCGCCGGCGCGCTCCGCCTGCTGGCAGATCTCCTCGAGCGGCACGACCAGATCGGCACAGGCGACTTCCCCGCCGCGCAGCCGGCGCAGGCAGCCCCGGGCGAAGTTGGCGATGGCCGAGAGCGGCTGGTTGAGCTCGTGGGCGATGCCGGTGGCCATCTCGCCCATGGTCGACAGGCGGGCGACGCGGGCCAGCTCGGTCTGGTGACGCCGCGCCTGCTCCTCGGCCCACTTGTGCTCGGTGATGTCGCGCGTGATGCCGAGCAGGGCATAAATGTTGCCGCGGGCGTCGCGCAGCGGCACGGCATGCGACTCCATCCAGGCCGTGCGGCCCTTCAGGGTGATCGACTTGAACTCGTAGACGACGGATTCGCCCTCGAAGACGCGGCGCATGTTCTCACGGTAGTAATCACGGTATTCGGGCGCGACGACGGTGAAGATCTTCCTGCCGATGATGTCCTCCGGCCGCTCGGCGCCGACCAGGGCCAGCCCGGCCGGGTTGATCTCCAGCACGGTGCCGTCGGCGGCCTGCAGCTTGACGCACTCCGGCTCGGATTCGATGATGGCGCGCAAGCGGTTCTCATTTTCCTGCAGGCGGTCGAGCATGCCCTGGTGCTCGGCTTCCTTTTCACGCACCCGCTGCTGCTCTTCCCGCAGGCGCAGCAGCACATAGACGAAGGCGATCAGGCCGACCGCCAGGAAACCTCCCAGCGCGACCGCGCCCAGCCACATCGCCTCGCTCCACTCGCTCACACGCGCCGACCGTCAGTTGTGCGGTGCCACCATAACAAGCCCTCTGCCCGGATCAATCGGGGACAACCAGCGGTTGCATAGGTAATCACCCTAATCGTCCGGCTGCCTGCGCAGCGGACGGCATACCGCCCCCTTCCATTACACCCCAGACGGCGGAAACCATGCAAGGGCAGCCTGGACGGAATGGCTTTGGCATGACCGATTCCTGCACGGCGCCGGCTCTGGCACAATGCCGCCATCGCCAACCCGACCGGGAGAACGCCATGAGAAAAGCCATCGTCATCCTTGCCCTGCCCCTGTTCACCGCCCCCGCCCTCGCCGACGGCATGAAAGCCGGCCTGTGGGAGATCAAGACCCTCAAGCAGGTCATGGACGGCCGCGACATGAAGGCGCAGATGGACGCCGCCCAGGCCCAGATGCAGCAGCAGATGGCCAGCCTGCCGCCCGATCAGCGCAAGCAGATGGAAGCCATGCTGCGCCAGCAGGGGGTCAGCGCCGGCCAGGGCGCGATGCGCATCTGCATCAGCCCGGAGGCGGCCCGACGCGAGGAGCCGATGCTCGATCCCGAAGGGCGCTGCAAGCCGACCAAGATGAGCCGCAGCGGCAGCACCACCCGCTTCGAATTCGACTGCACCTCGAACGGCCACCGCTCGGTCGGCAAGGGCGAAAGCACTTTCTCCGGCAACACCATTCACACCCGCATGGACATGACGACGATGGACGCCACCGGTCGCCATACCATGCAGACCGAGTCGCAGATGAACTACCTGGGGCCGGACTGCAAGGGCCTGGCGCCGGTCGGCGCGCCTAGAAGGTAGGCCAGCGGCCGGAGCGCAGCGCGTAGTCGGCGAAGAGGCCGGCGAAGACCACCGCGCCGACCCAGTTGTTGTCCATGAAGGCGCGGAAGCACGCCATGCGCTCGCGCCCGCGGATCCAGTAGTAGTGGCGCAGCATCATGCCGGCCGCCACCGCCAGCCCCGCATAGAAGTAAATCCCCCGCCCCGCCTGCGCCCCGACCCAGGCCAGAATCCCCAGCGTCGCCGCATAGCTGGCCATCACCGCCGCCACGTCGAAGCGGCCGAAGGTGATGGCGGAAGTCTTGATGCCGATCTTCAGGTCGTCGTCGCGGTCCACCATGGCGTAGCAGGTGTCGTAGCCGATGGCCCAGAAGATGTTCGCCGCCAGCATCGTCCAGGCCAGCGTCGGTACGGTATAGAGCTGCGCGGCGAAAGCCATCGGGATGCCGAAGCCGAAGGCGATGCCGAGATACGCCTGCGGCACGGCGAGGAAGCGCTTGGTCAGCGGATAGCTGGCGGCGAGAAACAGCGCCACCACCGACAGCGCCCACACCAGCCTGTGCAGCGGCAGGATGAGCAGGAAGGCGCACAGCGTCACGCCGGAAGCCAGTAGCAGCGCCTCGCGCTCGGAGACGACGCCCGCCGCGAGCGGCCGGTTCTTCGTGCGCTCGACGTGCGGATCGAAATGCCGGTCGGCGTAGTCGTTCATCACCACCCCGGCCGAGCGCATCAGCAGCGTACCCAGCGCGAAGATCCAGACGAGGAACAGGCTCGGCGCCCCCTCGGCGGCGATCCACACCGCCCACATCGTCGGCCACAGCAAGAGCAGCGTGCCGATCGGCTTGTCGAGCCGCATCAGGCGTTCGTAGGCGTCGAGGCGCTGGCGCAGGGTAAGGTCGGACATGGGGCGGATTTTACACCTTGAGCAAATCCCTCTTCCCGCCCAACCAGCGCTCGACGTGGCGGTCGGCCGCGTCGGGATAATCCCTCAGCATCGTCTCCGCCGCGGCGCGCGCGGCGTCGAGCAAGTCGGCGTCGGCCTCCAGGTCGGCGAAGCGCAGCAGTGGCACGCCGCTCTGGCGGCTGCCGAGGAATTCGCCGGGACCGCGCAGGTGCAGATCCTGGCGGGCGATCTCGAAGCCGTCGGCGTTCTCGAAGATGACCTTCAGCCGCGCCCGTGCCGTCTCGCCGAGCGGGTGGGCGTAGAGCAGGATGCAGACCGAGTCGTCGGCGCCGCGCCCCACCCGACCGCGCAGCTGGTGCAATTGGGAAAGGCCGAAGCGCTCGGCATGCTCGATCACCATCAGCGAGGCGTTGGCGACGTCGACGCCGACTTCGATCACCGTGGTGGCGACGAGCAGCTCCACTTCCCCCGCGGCGAACGCGCCCATCACGGCGGCCTTCTCCTCGCCCTTGAGGCGGCCGTGCACCAGGCCGACCTTCAGCTCCGGCAGCTCGGCGCGCAGGCGCTCGAAGGTGTCGACGGCGGTTTGCAACTGGAGCTTCTCCGATTCTTCGATCAGCGGGCACACCCAGTAGGCCTGGCGGCCTGCGTCGCAAGCGTCACGAATCCGGGCGATCACCTCGTCGCGGCGCGCCTCCGACACCAGCTTGGTCAGCACCGGCTGCCGGCCCGGCGGCAGCTCGTCGATGACGGAAACGTCGAGGTCGGCGTAGTAGCTCATGGCCAGCGTGCGCGGGATCGGCGTCGCCGACATCATGAGCTGGTGGGGATTCTTGCCCTTCTCGCGCAAAGTCAGTCGCTGGCGCACGCCGAAGCGGTGCTGCTCGTCGATGATGGCGAGGCCCAGCTTCGGGAAATCCACCGCTTCCTCGATCAGCGCGTGGGTGCCGATGGCGAGCGGTGCGCGGCCTGATGAGATTGCTTCGGCCATCGCCGCTTTTTCCTTCTTCTTCAGGCTGCCGGAGAGCCAGGCGATCTCGAGTCCGAGCGGGGCCAGCCATTGCGAGAGCTTGCGCCAATGCTGCTCGGCGAGGATTTCGGTCGGCGCCATCAGCGCCGCCTGGTGGCCGTTCTCGACGGCCTGCAACATGGCCAGCGCGGCGACGACGGTCTTGCCGCTGCCGACGTCGCCCTGCAGCAGGCGCTGCATGGGATGCGGCTGGCCGAGGTCGTGGGCGATCTCGCCCCAGACGCGGCGCTGCGCGGCGGTGAGCTTGAAGGGGAGTGCGCCCAGGAGTTTCTTCGTCAACGCGCCTTTTGCCGGCAAGGGCGGCGCGGTCTTGGCGCGGCGCGCTTCATGCGCGCGGCGCAAGCTGAGCTGCTGGGCGAGCAGCTCGTCGAACTTGATGCGCCGCCAGGCCGGGTGCGCACGGCCGGACAGCTCGGCGAGCGAAATGGCCGGCGTCGGATGATGCAGCAACTGCACGCTGTCGGCGAAGGGCGCCAGCCGCAGCTTCCGCCGCAGCGGCTCCGGCAGGGTCTCGCCGAGGTCGGCCTGCTGCAGCGCGAGGTCGATGCACTTCCTCAGCGCCAGTTGCGAGAGGCCGGCGGTGGCGGGATAGATCGGCGTCATCGCCTCGGGCAGCGCCTCGCCCTCGGCGACCAGGCGGTAGCGCGGATGCACCATCTCGTCGCCGAGGAAGCCGCCGCGCGGCTCGCCGAAAATCCGCAGGCGGCGGCCGACGGCGAGCTGCTTCTGCTGGCTGCCGTAAAAATTCAGGAAACGCAGCACCAATTCGCCGCCGGCGGCGTCGTGCACGCGCACGACGAGCTGGCGGCGCGGCCGGTACTGCACGGAGGCGTCGACGATTTCCGCCTCGACCTGGGCCGGCACGCCGGGGCGCAGGTCGGCGACGGCGGTGAGGCGGGTCTCGTCCTCATAGCGCAGCGGCAGGTGGAGGACGAGGTCGGAATGCGTGCGGATGCCGAGCTGGGCGAGCTTCGCCGCCGTGGCCGGCGTGGCGCCGGGAAGCGCCCCTGGCTTGCTCACCCCAGCACGAGCACCGCGTCGACCTCGACCAGCGCGCCGCGCGGCAGCGCCGCCACCTGCACGGTGGCGCGCGCCGGGTAGGGCTGGCTGAAATGGCTGGCCATGGCGTCGTTCACCCTGGCGAAGTTGGCGAGGTCGGTGAGGTAGATGTTCACCTTGACGGCGTCGGCGAGCGCGCCGCCGGCGGCGGCGGCGACGGCCTTCAGGTTGTCGAAGACGCGCGCGGTCTGCGCGTCGATGCCCTCGGCCATCTGCATGGTGACGGGATCGAGGCCGATCTGGCCGGAGAGGTAGACGGTGTTGCCGCTCCGCACGGCCTGCGAATAGGGGCCGATGGCGGCGGGCGCGTCGGCGGTGGCGATGATTTTCTTCATGGCGGCGGCATTCCTTGTCAGTGTTTTTGCGGCGGCAGCAGCAGGCCGGGGCCGAGGCCGAGTTCCTTCAGCTTGCGGCGCGCCTCGTCGGCCTCCTTCTGCGTCTTGAAGGGGCCGACCTGCACGCGCGACTCGATGTAGGACGGGATGCCGGCCTTCTCCAGCTTCGCATGCAGCTCCCCGGCATTAGAGGCGCTGGAAAACACGCCCACCTGCAGGCGGTAGCTGCGCGCGATGACGCTGGCAAAATCCGCTTTCGGGGCCGGCTCCGCCTTCTCGGCCCTGACCGTGACGGACTTCTTCGGCGGCGTCGCCGGCGCGGCGGCGGGCGGCTTGATGACGACGCGGCCGGCGGGGCGCGGCTCGGGGATCGGCGCCGGCGCCGGGGCGAGCGGCGTCTCGGTCTTCTCCGGCTCGGCCTCTTCGACCTTGCTCGGGACAGGCCCGGCTTCCTCCTTTTTCTCCTCGGGCTGCGCCGCCGCCTGCTTCTCCTCGGCGGGCGGCGTCCCGGCCTTCGGCGGCTCGGCCTTCGGCGGCTCGGTCACCGGCGCGGGTTTCTCCAGCAGTGCGTCCTCGAGCAGCGTCAGCCCGCCGAGCAGCACGACGATGAGCGCGCCGGCGATGCCGATGCGGCGCACCAGCTTTTTCTTCAGTTCGTCCTGGTCATCCCCGGATTCGGCCATTTCCCCTCCCTTGGCGCCCCTATTCCGTCCTCGCCCTGCTCAGGGCGCACACCATCTCGGCCTCCGCCACCGAGATGCCGCAGCGTTCGGCGATCTGCGGCGCCGCCATCCCCTTCTGCGCCAGCGCCACCGCCTCGCCGTACTGGGGCGAGACGTTGCGCGCCGCCTCGAGCAGACTGACTTTTTCCTTCAGCGCCGCCACTTCGCCGCGCAGCTCGGCCAATTCCGCCTCGATGCCGCTGTTCACCACCTGCTGGCCGAATTCGGCCGGATCCTGCTTCCAGACCGGCGCGGGAGCGCGCGGCCGCGACAGGCGCGCCAGGCGGATGATGACGATGCCCGAATACACGCCGAGCAGCGCCGCGGTGCCGATCACCAGTTCGTGCAGGCCGAAATTCTCGAAAAATTCCATGTGTCCTCTTGGCTAGGCGGCGCTTTTCTCGAGCGCCTGGTCGATGTCCCACAAGATGTCGTCGAGCGTCTCCAGCCCCACCGACAGGCGGATCATGTCGGGCGAGACGCCGGCCTTCGCCTGCTGTTCCCCGGAGAGCTGGCGGTGCGTGGTCGAGGCCGGGTGGATCACCAGCGTCTTGGCGTCGCCGACGTTGGCGAGATGCGAGAGGAACTGCACGCTCTCGATGAACTTCTCGCCGGCGCCCCTTCCACCCTTTTCGCCGCCCTTGATGCCGAAGGTGAAGATGGAGCCGGCGCCCTTCGGAAGATATTTCCGCGCCAGCGCATGGTAGGGGCTGGCTGGCAGGCCGGCGTGATTCACCCAGGCCACGCGCGGATGCGCGGCGAGAAATTCCGCCACCGCCTGGGCGTTGGCGACGTGCCGCTCCATGCGCACGTGAAGGGTCTCCAGCCCCTGCAGCAGCAGCCAGGCGTTGAGCGGCGCGAGCGCCGGGCCGAGGGTGCGCAGCGTCTCGAAGCGGGCGCGCATGGTGAAGCCAAAGTCGCCGAAGGTCTCGTAGAAGCGCACGCCGTGGTAGCCCTGCGAGGGCTCGGTCATCTGCGGGAACTTGCCGTTGTCCCAGGGAAACTTGCCCGACTCGACGATCAGCCCGCCCATGGTGGTGCCGTGGCCGCCGATGAACTTGGTGGCGGAATGCACGACGATGTCGGCGCCGTGGGCGATGGGCCGGCACAGATACGGCGAGGCGAAGGTGTTGTCGATCACCAGCGGCAGGCCGGCCTCGCGCGCGATGCCGGCCACGGCGGCGATGTCGAGCACGTTGCCGCGCGGGTTGCCGATGGTTTCGGCGTATAGGCATTTGGTCCGCGGCGTGATGGCGCGGCGGAAGTTCTCGGGATCGTCGGAATCGACGAAGGTGGTGTCGATGCCGAGCTTGCGGAAGTTGAAGTCGAGCTGCGAGTAGGTGCCGCCGTAGAGCGTGCCGGCCGAGACGATGTGGTCGCCCGCCTCGCACAGCGTCAGCAGGGCCACCATCTGCGCCGACTGGCCGGTGGCGGCGGCCAGCGCGGCGCGGCCGCCCTCGAGCGCGGCGATGCGCTCCTCGAGCACGGCCACCGTCGGATTGGAGATGCGCGAGTAGACGTTGCCGAAGGTCTGCAGGTTGAACAGGCTGGCGGCGTGCTCGGCCGAGTCGAAGACGAAGGAGGTGGTCTGGTAGATCGGCACGGCGCGCGCGCCGGTGGCGGCGTCGGGCTGGCCGCCCGCGTGCAGGCACAGGGTTTCGAAGCCGAATTTCCTGTCGGGCATGGTGCTCCATTATGCCAGCCCCGAAAAAAAACGGGCGCCGTTGCGGCGCCCGAAAAGGGGAGGAGAAAGCTTCTACTTCTGGAACGAGGCAGTGCGGGGGCGCGCAGCGTCCAGCCCGACCAGCTCGGGCCGTTTGGTCTCGTCGGGCGCCGCGGACGGGGCAGCCTGCTCGGAGGCGAGCGAACGCACGTCGCCGGACAGGTCGCCGCCCTCCTCGACCACCACGCGGCCGTAGCGGATCTTGCCGCTGACCTGCCCGGTGGCATGCACCACCAGCTTCTTGCGCGCCAGCAGGTCGCCCTCGAAGCGGCCGTGGATCTCGGCCACCTCCACCACGACGCGGCCGGTGAAGGCGCCCGGCTGGGCGATCTGCAGCGCCTGGCTGTCGAGTTGCGCCTCGACGCGGCCCTCGACGACGAGCGTCCCGCAGTCGCTGATCTCGGCCCCCTTCAGCTTGATGTCGGGGCCGACGATGAGCCGGCTGCCGCTGTCGGCTTCCGGCTTGTCGGGAACCTTGGGCGCAGAGGCCGCCGGGGCTGGCGTCGCGACGGGTTCCGGGCGCTGGGTCGGCGCGATCGGATCGCCGGGGCGGCGCGCGGCGGCGGGAGCGTTGCGTTGCGGCAGATCGTTGTTCTTGCCGAAGAGCTGCATCTTGTCGAGCATAGTGACTCCTTGTTTGAAATGACACGCTGCCGCCCGCCTGGCGGAGGACGACGCCCCATCTACGCAAGCGGCATGCCTGCTGCGGTTTTTTCCTGCGGGATCAGTCGCATGGCGCCGCCGCACGGCGGCGCCCGCGGCCAGCGCCGCAAAATCTGTCGCCTCCTGCCGACGCGAATTTCCCCCTGCCGGACGAACCCTTGCGCGGCAAGGACTTGGCGTGTCGCCGAAGCACGACTCCTGCGCTATGCTTGCGCTTTGCGGACAGGCATCGACGGAAGATCGAACCGGGCCGCGCCGGGAGCCCTTCCCGGAAACGAGGAGAAAGCATGCGAACCTACAAGAGCGACGCCGTCGTCATCGGCGGCGGGCTGGCCGGCATCTGCGCCGCGCTGGAGCTGCTGGATGCCGGCCGCAGCGTCACGATCCTCGACCGCGACGAGGAGGAGAACTTCGGCGGCCTGGCGAGGGAAAGCTTCGGCGGCATCTTCGTCGTCGGCAGCCGCGAGCAGAAAAAGAACGGCATCCAGGACTCGCCGGCGCGGGCCTTCGCCGACTGGTGCGCCTTCGCCGAGTTCGGCGAAGCGGACCACTGGCCGCGGCGCTGGGCGGAGGCCTACACCGGGCGCTGCCACGACGAGGTCTACCTCTGGCTGAAACAGAATGGCATCGGCTTCTTCCCGGTGCCGCACTGGATCGAGCGCGGCCTCGACACCGCCGGCAATTCGGTGGCGCGCTTCCACATCGTCTGGGGCACTGGCCGCGAGCTGGCGGTGCAGCTGATCGCGCGCCTGCGCCATCATCCGAACGCGGCCAGGCTGGCGGTGCACTTCGGCCACCGCGTCGAGGGCTTCACCACCCTGATGGGCGGCATCAGCGGCTGCCATGGTGCGCTGGAAGGCGGCGGCGAGCCTTTCGAGGCCTTCGGCGAGGCCGTCCTCGTCGCCGCCGGCGGCATCAACGGCGGCGACCTGGCGAAGGTGCGGCAGAATTGGCACGCCGACTGGCGCACGCCGCCGCCGACGCTGCTCAACGGCTCGCACAAGTTCGCCGACGGACGGCTGCACGACGCGGTCGAAAAGTTCGGCGGCAACCTAACCCACCTCGACAAGATGTGGGATTACGCCGCCGGCGTGCGCCACTGGCAGCCGCGCAAGCCGAATCACGGGCTGTCTGTGGTGCCGCCGCGCTCGGCGCTGTGGGTGGACTGGCAGGGACGCCGCTTCGCGCCGCCGCTGGTCACCGGCTTCGACACGCGCGACCTCGTCACCCGCGTCTGCGCCACGGAGCGGCAGTATTCCTGGCAGGTCCTCAACCGCAGGATCGCCCTGAAGGAGCTGGCCGTCTCCGGCGCCGAATTCAACCCCTCGATCCGCGACAAGAAGAAGCTGGCCTTCCTGCGCGACCTGTTGCTCGGCAACCGCTGGCTGGTCGACACGCTGATCGAGAAGTGCGAGGACGTCGTCGTCGCCGACACGCTGCCGGCGCTGGTGGACAAGATGAACGCGCTGCAGGGCGACAAGGCGGTCGACCTGGAGGCGCTGGGCGAGGCGATCAGCCGCTACGACGCGCAGATCGCGCGCGGCCCGGCGCACTTCGAGGACGAGCAGCTGCGGCGCCTCGCGCTGCTGCGGCAGTGGAAGGGCGATCGCGTGCGCACCTGCAAGTTCCAGAAGATCCACGACCACAAGGCGCTGCCGCTGATCGCCATCCGCGAGCACATCATCAGCCGCAAGAGCCTCGGCGGCATCCAGACCGACCTCGACGGCCGCGTGCTCGACGCTTCAGGAAATCCGATCCCGCGCCTGTATGCGGCGGGCGAGGCGACCGGCTTCGGCGGCGGCGGCATGCACGGCCTGCGCGCCCTCGAAGGCACCTTCCTCGGCGGCTGCGTGCTCTCCGGCCGCATCGCCGGACAATCGATAGGAAAAGCGCTATGAAGAAGACCGCCGCCTGGCTCGCCGTGCATGCGCTGGAACAGCTCGGCGTCAAGTTCACCTTCGGCATCCCCGGGGTGCAGAACACCGAGTTCTACGACGAGCTGAACAAGTCGGAGAAGATCACACCGGTGCTCGTCACCCACGAGGGCAGCGCCTCCTTCATCGCCGACGCGGTGAGCCGCGTCTCCGGCACGGTCGGCACCCTGGCCATCGTGCCGGCGGCCGGCCTCACCCACGCGGCGAGCGGCATCGCCGAGGCGCTGCTCGCCGGCGTGCCGATGCTGGTGATCACCGGCGGCATCCGCACCGACCTGGGCAAGCGCTACCAGCTGCACGAGATCGATCAGCACGCCTTCATGAAGCCGCTGACCAAGGCCAGCTACCACGTCCAGTCGCACGCCGAGGTGGTGCCGGCGATTTACGAGGCATATCGCATCGCCACCGGCGGCACGCCCGGCCCGGTCTTCGTCGAGCTGCCGGTGAACCTGCAGCTGATGCCGGGCGAGGCCGGCGAGCTGCCGGCCTTCGCGCCGGCGCCGCCGCCGGCCCTGCCGGCGCAGGCCGACCTCGCGCGCGCCGCCGACCTCCTGCTGGCGGCGAAGCGCCCAGGCCTCTTCGTCGGCTGGGGCGCGGTCGATGCCTGGCCGCAGCTGGTCGAGATCGCCGAATTCCTGCAGGCGCCGGTCGCCACCACGCTGCAGGGCCAGTCGGCCTTTCCGCACAACCACCCGCTGCATGCCGGCTTCAGCTTCGGCCCGCACGCCGTGCCGGCCGCGCGCAACGCCTTCGCCGAATGCGACGCCCTGCTCGCCGTCGGCACGCGCTTCGCGGAACTCGCCACCGGCAGCTTCGGCACGCCGGTGCCGGAGAACCTGGTGCATGTCGACATCGACCCGGAAGTGATCGGCGTCAATTACCCGGCGAAAGTGGCGCTCGCCGGCGACGCCACCGCCGTCCTGCGGGAACTGACTTTTGAATTGCACGCGCGCGGCACGGCGCGGCCCGCCGCGGTCGGTCCGCAGGAGCAGATCCGCCGCGACAAGCAGGCCTGGCGCGAGGAATGGTACGGCCATGACACGAAGGGCCGCGTCAATCCGGCGCGCTTCTTCGACGAGGTGAGGAAGCAGATGCCCGACGACGCCATCGCCACGGTGGACGACGGCAACCACACCTTCCTTACCGCCGAGCTGTTTCCGGTGCACGCCCCGCGCGCCCTGATCCTGCCGACCGACTTCAACTGCATGGGCTACGCCGTGCCGGCGGCGGTCGGCGCCAAGCTGTCGCAGCCGCAGCGCGAGGTCTTCTCCATCGTCGGCGACGGCGCCTTCATGATGACCTGCATGGAGATCCTCACCGCTACGAAGGAAGGATTGGGCATCGCCTACTTCGTCTTCCACGACGGCGAGCTGTCGCAGATCGCCCAGGCCCAAGAGATCCCCTACAACCGCAAACCCTGCGCCGTGCTCGGCTCGGTGAACCTGGAGGGCGTGGCGACCGCCACCGGCGCCGCCTACCTGCGCCTGGAGAACGACGAAACCATCGCCGCGACGATATCCGAAGCGCGTCGCCTCGCCGCCACCGGCCGGCCGGTGGTGGTCGATGTGAACATCGACTACTCGAAGCGCACCGCGTTCACCGCGGGTGTCGTGAAGACCAACTTCAAGCGCTTCCCGCTGGCGCAGCGCCTGCGCATGGTGAGCCGGGCGCTGCTGCGGAAAGTCACGGGCTAGTGTTTTTACTGAAGAAGCTCCTCACCGCGCTGGCCCTGCCGCCGGCCGGGCCGCTGCTGCTTGCCGCGCTCGGCCTGCTGCTGATCCGCCGCCGGCCGCGCCTCGGCAAATCCCTGGCCTGGAGCGGCCTCGCCCTGCTGTGGCTGCTCGCCACGCCGGCGGTGACGAAACCGATGCTCGCCGCTGTCGAGGACGTGCCGCCGCTCGATATCGCGCAGGCGAAGGGCGCCCAGGCCATCGTCGTGCTGGGCGGCGGCAGCTATCACGCCGCACCGGAATACGGCGGCGACACGGTCAGCCGCTGGACGCTCGAGCGCCTCCGCTACGCCGCGCGGCTGCAGCGCGAGACCGGCCTGCCCCTGCTGGTCACCGGCGGTGCGCCCCTCGGCGGCGTGGCGGAAGCCCGCAGCATGCGGGCAGCGCTGGAAAGGGATTTCGGGGTGAAGGTGCGCTGGGTCGAGGACGCCTCCGCCGACACGCGCGGGAACGCGCGCTTCAGCGCGCCGATCCTGCACAAGGCCGGCGTCAGGCGCGTGCTGCTGGTGACCCACGCCTGGCACATGCGGCGCGCGCAAGGCGAATTCGCCGCCGAAAACATGACGACCATTGCCGCCCCGACGGCCTACGAGGCGACGGGGCCGCTGACCGCACTTGATCTGCTGCCGGGACCGGGCGGCCTGTGGGCCGGCCGCATCGCCCTCGGCGAACTGCTCGGCCAGCTCGTGCAGCGGGTCACTTCCCCTTGAACGCCGGCTTGCGCTTCTCGACGAAGGCCGTGACGCCCTCGGCGAAATCGCCTGTCGCGCTGCAGCGGCCGAAGGAGGCCGCTTCCGCCGTCAGCTGGTCGGCCAGGCTGGCGGTCAGCGAACGGTTGAGCAGGCGCTTGGCGTTGGCGTAGGCGAAGGACGGTCCCGAGGCGAGGCGGACCGCCAGCGCCTCGCAAGCGGCATCGAGCTCGGCCGCCGGCACGACGCGGTTGACCAGCCCGAGGGCCAGCGCCTGCTGCGCGTCGAGCCGCTCGGCCAGCAGGGTCAGCTCGGCGGCCTTCTTCATGCCAAGCAGGCGCGGCAGGAAGTAGGTGCCGCCGCCGTCGGCGGTGGTGCCGAGTAGCGCGTAGCCGGTGGTGAAGTAGGCATTGTTGGCCGCCAGCACCAGGTCGCAGCCGGCCATCAGCGAGAAGCCGAAGCCGGCGCAGGCGCCGCGCACCTTGCCGACGATCGGCTGCGGCAGGCCGCGCAGGATCTCGACGGCCGGGTTGATCAGTTCGCCGATCAGCTTGCCGAAGGCGCGCTCGCGCTCCTCGGGCGCCGACGCCACCATGGTGTGGAACTCCTTGATGTCGCCGCCGGCCATGAAATGATCCCCGGCGCCGGTGACGACGACGACCTTGACGCCCGTCGCCTGCCGCAGTTCCTGCGTGCGGGCGAGGAAAGCCCGGCCCATCTCCAGGCCGAGCGCGTTCATCGCCTGCGGCCGGTTCAGGGTCAGCGTGGCGATGGCGCCGCGGATGTCCAGCAATACCTGGTCGTTCATGGTTTTCCCTCGTTCGTCGCGTTGAGCAGCAGGCGATGGTAGAAGCGGATCAGCTCGGCGTGGTTGGCCACCGAGATGCGTTCGTTGGTGCCGTGGAAGCGCGGCAGGTCCTCGCTCCTCGCGCGCACCGGCGAGAAGCGGTAGATGGCGTCGGCGATCGGCGCCATGTGGCGCGAATCGGTGGCGGCGATCATCAGTCCGGGGGCCACCACGGTGCCGGGAAACAGCTCGCGCACGGTGCGGGCGATGAGGCGGTAGGACGGCGCGGCCGAGGGCGAAATCGGCGTCGGCTCGTTGGCGTGCCCGCTGGGCGCGACCGAGATCGCCTCGTTGGCCGCCGCGGCCTTGACGTGGGCCGTCACGCCGTCGATGGTGTCCCCCGGCAGGATGCGGAAGTTCACCAGGGCGTCGGCCTTGCCGGGCAGCACGTTTTCCTTGTTTCCGGCCTGCACCACGGTGAGCGCGGTGGTGGTGCGCAGCATGGCATTGGTGGAGCCGCCCTGCTCCAGCTGGCGCTTGACAAGCGGCCCGAACAGCCAGAGGTTGGAGAGCAGCACGCGGTTCGCGCCGCTCATTTCCGGCGCGATGGTGTCGAACATCTCGGCAGCGACGCCGCGGATGGCGGCCGGCATCTGCCTGTCTTCCAGCCGCGCCAGCGCCGTGCTGAGCATGCCGATGGCGGTATTCGGCGGCGGCATGGAGGAATGCCCCGGCGTGGCGGTCGCCGACAGCGCGAGCGTCAGGTAGCCCTTTTCCGCGGTGCCGATCAGGGCGGCCGGCCGGTCGAGGCCCTTCAGCACGCCCTCGGTGATGAGCAGGCCCTCGTCGACGACGAAATCGAGCCGCACGCCGCGCGACTGCAGCAGTTCGGCGATGGCCTTGCCGCCCTGCCTGCCGCCGATCTCCTCGTCGTGGCCGGAGGCGATGTAGAGGGTCTGGCGCGGCTTGAAGCCCGAGGCGGCGAGCGTCTCGACCGCCTCGAAGATGGCGAACAGGTTGGCCTTGTCGTCCCAGGCGCCGCGGCCCCAGACGAAGCCGTCGCGGATCTCGCCGGCGAAGGGGTCCGCCTGCCAGTCCTTCTCGGTGCCCGGCGCGATGGGGACGACGTCCTGGTGCGCCATCAGCATGATCGGCTTCGCCGACGGATCGCTGCCCGGCCAGGTGTACAGCAGGCTCAGCTCGTTGACGAACTCGCGCTTGAGCGCCGAGTGCGCGCGCGGGAAGGATTTCTCCAGCAGGGCATGCAGCTTGCGGAATTCGCCGGCGCTGGCGCCGTCGCGGCCGTCGAAGGAAATCGTGCGCAGGCGCACGGCGGCGGCGAGGCGCTGCGCGGCGGCATTCTCGTCGAGGGCCAGCGGGGCGGCCGGCGCCGCCTCGATCTGGCGCGAGCCCTGGCGCAGGGTGTTCGCCGCGACGGCGACAAGCAGCGCTGCCAGCAGCGCCAGCAATGCAAGGACCGCCTTCTTCAACACATTCGCCTCCCTGGCGCGACTGAAATTACTGCTCCGGCGGGACCTCGCGCTTGCCGCCGTCGGCGTCGACGGCTACGTAGGTGAGCTGCGCCTCGGTCACCTTGACCACCAGCGGATTGGTCGGATGGCGCTCGGCGTAGACCTCGACGTTGATGGTCATCGAGGTGCGGCCGACCTTGATCACCTCGGCGTAGAAGGACAGCACGTCGCCGACCGACACCGGCTGCTTGAAGAGGAACTGGTTCACCGCGATGGTGGCGACGCGGCCGCGCGCGCGGCGGATGGCGGCGATGCCGCCGGCCAGGTCGACATTGGCCATGATGTAGCCGCCGAAGATGTCGCCGGCGTGGTTCACGTCGGCCGGCATCGGCATCACGCGCAGGGTCGGTTGCTTGTTCGGCAGCTGCGTCCTGATATCGCTCAAGCCTTGCTCTCTTTCAAGTAATTCATCGGCCCGCCGCGGAACGGCGCGAAGCCGGTGCCGAAGATCACGCCGGCGTCGGCCAGCTCGTCGTCGGCGACGACGCCCTGCGCCACGCAGCGCTGCGCGGCCGCCAGGAAGGGCTGGATCAGGCGCTCGGCGAGGCCTGCCGGCACCTGCCCCACTGAGCCCTTCTGCGGCTTGCCCTGATTGTACGTGTAGAAGCCGCGCCCTGTCTTGCGGCCGAGGTGGCCTGCCTGCACCAGCTCCATCAGTTTCTTCGGCGGTTCGGCGATGCCGCTCGCCAGTTGCTGGCCGGCGGCGACGGCGATGTCGAGGCCGACGGTGTCGGCCAGCTCGATGGGGCCGAGCGGCATGCCGAAGGCCAGCGCCGCCTCGTCCACCACTTCCGGCGCGATCCCCTCGTCGACGCAGCGCATCGCCTCCTGCATGTAGGGCGCCAGCACGGCGTTCACCAGGAAGCCGGGCGCGCTTTTCACTGGCAGCGCCAGCTTGTCGATCTTGCGCACGAAGGCGAGGCCCTTCTTCAGCGCCTGCGGATCGGAATCCTTGCCTTCGACCACTTCCACCAGCGGCATCTTCGCCACCGGGTTGAAGAAGTGGATGCCGATCAGCCGCGCCGGATTCTTCAGCGCCACGGCGATGTCTTCCAGCCTCAGGCTCGAGGTGTTGCTGGCGAGCACGGCATCCGGCTTGGCGATCGCCTCGATGTCGGCGAAGAGTTTCCTTTTCGCTTCCAGATTCTCGAAGATGGCTTCGATCACCACGTCGGCCTGGCGCGCGCCGGCGCCGGTCGGATCGGGAATCAGGCGGTCGAGCGCGAAGCGCACCTGCGTGTCGTCGCGCAGTTTCTTCTTGAAGGCCTTGGCGGCGCGCTGGATGGCCGGCGCGATGCGCTCGATGTTCTGGTCCTGCAGCGTCACGGTGAGGCCGCGCAGCGCACCCCAGGCGGCGATGTCGCCGCCCATGACGCCGGCGCCGATGACGTGCAGGTGCTTCGGCGCGAAGTCGCTGTCTTTTCCGAAGCCCTTGAGGCGCTCCTGCAGGTAGTACACCCGGACCAGGTTCTTCGTCGTCGGCGAGGCGGCGATGGCGTCCATCGAGGTCGGTTTGCCGGCCGGCACGGCCAGCGCGTTGCCGCCGTGGTTGGCCCACATCTCGAGGATGGCGTAGGGCGCCGGATAATGCTCGGGGCGCGCGCGCGCGGCGACCTGCTTCCTCGCCTGCGAAGCGACGACGGCCCTCAGCGGGCCGTTCATCATCCTCTGCATGAAGGGCAGCCGGCGCGGCGCGTGGCCGGAGAGCACCAGCATGCGCGCGGCGTTCTCCATCACGCGCGGCGGCACGCACTCGTCGGCGAAGCCCAGTTGCTTCGCACGCCTGGCGTTCAGCGCGCGGCCGGTGAGCATCATGTCGAGCGCGGCGGCGGCGCCGATCACCTGCGGCAGGCGCAGCATGCCGCCCCAGCCCGGCACGATGCCGAGCATGACTTCCGGCAGGGCGATGCGCGTGCCCGGCTCGTCCACCGCGACGCGGTAGCGGCAGGCCAGCGCCAGCTCGGTGCCGCCGCCCATGCAGTGGCCGCGGATCAGCGCCAGCGTCGGGTACTTCACCGCGGCGAGGCGGTTGAAGAGGTCCCAGCCGCGCTGCACCAGGGCCTTGGCACCCTCGGCCGAGTCGACCTGGGTGAACTCCTCGATGTCGGCGCCGGCGATGAAGCCGGCGCCCTTGCCCGAGCGGATCACCAGGCCCTTGGGCGGCTCGCGCTCGAAGGCGTCCAGCGCCTGCGACAGTTCGAGCATGGCCTCGGCGGAGAGGGTGTTGGTGGACTCGCCAGCCTTGTCGAAAACCAGCCAGGCCAGCCCGCCGGGTTCGCGCTCGATGCGCCAGTGTCTGAATTCGCTCATGGGATCCTCGTTACGCAAGAATGTTTTCGTTCGCCGTGGCGCGCAAGTGGCCGACGATGGCCGGCCGCTCGTCCTCGTTCACGTGCAGGGCGAAGCGCGCCCCGTCCGCCGCGACCTCGCGGCGCATCTTCACCGGCGCGCCGTAGAACACCGGGCCCTTCAGCCAGGCGTCGAGCCGCAGCGGCAGGTCGGCCTCGGCCTGCGGCAACCGCGCCAGGCACTGGCCGAGCACGCGTTGCGGATGGAAGAAGGCCTGCGCGAAGCCGTGCCTGCGCGCATAGCCGCCCCACAGGTGCAGCGGGTTGTAGTCGCCCGACAGCCCGCCGTAGCGCCAGCCGCCGCCGGCCGGCATGCGCCAGGTCGCCGTGTCGCCGGGACTGACTTTTGGCGCCTCCGGCGCCGCGGCCCCCGCCGTCGGCGCGCCGAAGCGGCCGCGCGTGTAGAAGGTGTTGAGGCTCTCCCAGACCACGCTGTCGCCCTGCCGCACGACGGCATGCAGGTCGAACTCGGCGCCCTTCTCGAGGATGCGGTGGCCGGCGATGCCGACCGTGATGTCCAGCTCCGCATCGCGCGCCAGCGGCGCGTGCTGCACGATGCGGTTGCGCACCTGCAGCATGCGCCAGATCGGCAGCGGGAAGGCCGGCTGCGTCAGGATCGACATGTGCAGGGGAAAGCCGATGGTGTGCGGATAGAGCAGCGGCAGCGTCGCCCCCTCGGCCAGGCCGCTGAGGGCGTGGAAGCGCGCCAGCTCCGCAGCGTCCGGACGGTGGCGCCAGCGCGCCGTGATCGTCGGCACGCCGCGCTGGAGTCCGGGCGAGGGGCGCGCGGCGCGGGCCAGGAAGGCCGCCAGCGTGGGGCGCGCGCGATAGTCGAGACGGATGTCCCGCCGCATCGTTCAGACCGTTTCCACCAGCATGGCGCCGCCCTGCCCGCCGCCGATGCAGATCGCGGCCATGCCGCGCCGGCCGCCCGTGCGGCGCAGGACGTGCAGCAGGTGCAGGACGATGCGTGCGCCGGAGGCGCCGACCGGGTGGCCGAGCGCGACGGCGCCGCCGTCGACGTTGAGCTTGTTCTCGTCGAGCGCACCGAGCGGGGCGTCGAGGCCGAGTTCCTCCTTGCAGTAGGCGGCGTCCTTCCAGGCTTCGAGACAGCCGATCACCTGGGCGGCGAAGGCCTCGTTGATCTCCCAGGCGTCGAGGTCGTTGAGTCCCAGCCCGTGGCGCTGCAGGATCGGCGTGGCGGCATGCACCGGGCCAAGGCCCATCTGCGCCGGGTCGAGGCCGGCCCATTGCGAGTCGGTGATGCGGCCGATCGGCGCGAGCTTGTGGCGTTCGACCGCCTCCTCGGAGGCGAGGATCAGCCAGACGCCGCCGTCGGTGATCTGCGAACTGTTGCCGGGCGTGACCTTGCCGTACTTGCGGTCGAAGAAGGGCTTCAGCTTGGCCAGCCCCGCCATCGAGGAATCGCGCCGCACGCCGTCGTCGGCGGCGTATACCGCGCCGTCGCGGCCGACCAGCGGCACCACTTCCCCGTAGTGGCCGGCGTCCTGGCCGGCGGCGACACGCTGGTGGCTGCGCACCGAGAAGGCGTCCATCTGCTCGCGCGTGATGCCGAAGCGGTGCGCGAGGTTCTCCGCGGTCTGGCCCATCAGGAGGTTCACCACCGGATCGGTGAGGCCTTTCATGATGCCGATCACCGGCGAGAGCAGCGCGCCCGGCTTCAGCTTCGCGAACAGCGCCGCCTTCTGGCCGGCGGTCTTCGCCTGCGCCATTTTCGCGAACCACAGCACCATGGTCTTCGAATACAGCAGCGGCGCGTGCGACAGCGCGTCCACGCCGCCGGCCAGCACCAGCTGCGAGCGGCCGGAGTTGATGTTGGCGATGGCCGAGTCGAGCGCCTGCATGCCGGAGGCGCAGTTGCGCATCACCGTCCAGCCCGGCACCTTGAGGCCGCAGCCCATGCGCAGCGCCGCGACGCGGCCGATGTTCACCTCGTCGGGCGAGGGCGAGGCGCAGCCGAGGATGACCTCGTCGAGTTGCTCGGCGGCGAAGGGCTGGCGCACCAGCAGGGCGCGGCCGGCGGCGGTGGCGAGGTCTCCCGCCGAGAACGGACCGGGGGCGTTGCGCGCCTTGAGGAACGGCGTGCGGGCGCCGTCGATGATGTAGACCGGTTGATTGTTCATTCTCACTCCTGAAAACCTTTCACCACGGAGACACAGAGGCACAGAAAAAAGCGAAAGGCGATAAAGTCATTTTCCCGTCTTCCTCTGTGTCTCTGTGCCTCTGTGGTAATGGTTCTAAGCCACCGCGCGCCGTTGCACCGGCTTCGGTTCGCTGCGCTGCAGGCCGAGGTCGAAGGGGAAGTCGTCGACCTTGATGACCTCGGCGGTCAGTTCACGCGCGCGCACCAGCAGCGCATGCTCGGCGCTGGTGACGACGCCGTGCGCCAGCGCCTGATTTTCCAGTTCCTGCGCGCCGCGGGCCTCCAGCTTGCCGGCCTTCTGCGCGGCGCGCAGCTTGGCATGCACCGGCTCGGCCTGCAGCGTCGCCTCCAGCGCCAGCTCGATGACGCCAACGGCATCCTGCTCGTCGCGCGGCAGGTACATGCCGGCGGTCAGGCGGTCGCGCGTCGCCGAGGGGGCGATCAGCAGGTCCGCCACCTGGGCGCCGAGGCGGTCGGAGGGCACGACGTAGGGCCGGCCGAGCGGGAAGATCATGCGCCGCAGGAAGGTCGACACGAACTTGCTGGGGAAGTTGGAGACGACGCCCTCGAAGGCGTTCTGCGCCTTGAACATCGAGTCCCAGATCGCCCAGTGCATCAGCGGCGCGTCGGCCTGCTGGCGTCCCTCGCTTTCATAGCGCTTGAGCACGGCGGAAGACAGGTACATCAGCGAGAGGATGTCGCCCATGCGCGCCGAGAGCTTCTCCTTGCGCTTGAGGTCGCCGCCCATCACCAGCATCGAAATGTCGGCCATGAAGGCGAAGGCCGAGGAAAAGCGCGTCAGCTGCTGGTAGTAGCGGCGCGTCTCCGGCGCGACGTTGGCCGGCACGCCGACGAAGTGCGAGCCGGTGAGGCCGCTGGCGAGGGCGCGCAGGCCGTTGCGGACGACGTGTCCGATGTGGGCGAAGAGCGCGCGGTCGAAGGCGACGAGGTCGTTGGTCTGCGCCGCCTGCATCTCCGCCATCACGTAGGGATGGCAGCGGATGGCGCCCTGGCCGAAGACGATCAGGCTGCGCGTCAGGATGTTGGCGCCTTCGACGGTGATCGCCACCGGGATCTGCTGGTAGGCGCGGCCGAGGAAGTTCGACGGGCCGAGGCAGATGCCCTTGCCGCCGAGGACGTCCATGCCGTCGTTCACCGACTGGCGGGCGCGCTCGGTGACGTGGTACTTGACGATGGCGGAGACCACCGAGGGTTTCTCGCCGAGGTCGATCGAGCCGGCGGTCATGACGCGGGCGGCGTCGCAGAGATACAGGTTGCCGCCCAGGCGCGCCAGCGGCTCCTGGACGCCCTCGAACTTGCCGATCGCCGTCTTGAACTGGTTGCGCACGCGGGCGTAGCCACCGACCGTGCGCACCGTCAGCTTCTGCATGCCGGTGTTGGAGGCCGGCAGCGAGATCGAGCGGCCGGCAGCGAGGCACTCCATCAGCATGCGCCAGCCCTGGCCGGCCATCGCCGGTCCGCCGATGATGAAGTCGAGCGGCATGAAGACGTCGCGCCCACGCGTCGGCCCATTGTGCCAGGCGGCGTTGAGCGGAAAGTGGCGGCGGCCGGTCTCGACGCCGGGATGATTCGCCGGCACCAGCGCGCAGGTGATGCCGATGTCGTCCACGTCGCCGAGCAGGCGCTCGGGGTCGAAGAGCCGGAAGGCCAGGCCGACCACCGTGGCGATCGGCGCCAGGGTGATGTAGCGCTTGTCCCAGGTGACGCGCATGCCGACGACTTCCCTGCCTTGCCACAGGCCGCGGCAGACGATGCCCTGGTCGGGAATCGAGGCGGCGTCGGAGCCGGCCCACGGGCTGGTCAGCGCGAAGCAGGGAATGTCGAGGCCCTTGGCCAGCCGCGGCAGGTAGTGGTTCTTCTGCTCGTCGGTGCCGTAGTGCAGCAGCAGCTCGGCCGGGCCGAGCGAGTTCGGCACCATCACCGACACGGTGGTGGCGGCGCAGCGCGTGGCGAGCTTGGTCACCACCTGCGAATGGGCATAGGCGGAGAAGCCGACGCCGCCGTACTGCTTCGGGATGATCATGCCGAGGAAGCCCTTCTCCTTCATGTACTGCCAGGCTTCCGGCGAAAGGTCGTGGTCGTAGTGCGAGGAAACCCAGTCGTCGGAGAGGCGGCACAGTTCCTCGGTCTCGTTGTCGAGGAAGGCCTGCTCTTCCGGCGTGAGCCGCGGCTGCGGATAGGCGAGGAGCTTTTTCCAGTCGGGGCGGCCGCGGAACAGCTCGCCCTCCCACCAGACGCTGCCGGCCTCGAGCGCCTCCTTCTCCGTCTGCGACATCTGCGGCAGCATTCTGCGATAGGCGGCGAAGAGCGGCCGCGTCAGCAGCGCGCGGCGCAGCGGCCGGATGGCGAAGAGCGCCGCCAGGGCCGCCAGCGGCAATGCAATGAATAATGTCCAGGTCATGCTGTGCTCCTTTCACTTTCCCGGCGGGCGGCCCGCCGATGTTTCATGTGATGCGCAAAAGTCAGTCGCCGCAACACGGCGCGCTCAGGCCGCCTTGCGCGGATTCCTTGTTTTGGCGGCCGGCCCGGCCAGCGGCGCCCGCAGGCCGCCGAGCAGGAAGGGCATCAGGCGGCGCGACAGCGCCTCGGGGTCCTTTTCGTCCAGTTCGAGGCCGGAGACGAGCTGCAGGGCGTCGGTGCCGGCGATGGCGTAGGACATGGCGCCGAGCATGAAATGGAAGCGCCAGAGAATCTCCTCCGGCGGCACGTCGGGCAGCGCGCGGAACAGCGCCTGCTTGAAGCGCGGCACCACGGCGGCGTATTCGTCGGCGAGGAACTGGCGCACGAAGGCGGACGGCTCGGTGTAGGTGCGGCCGAGCAGACGCATGAAAGTGTGGCCGCCGTGCGCGGTGTCGGCCGCCATGCGCAGCGAAACGCCGAAAAAGGCCTCGACGATCTGGTGCGGTTTCAGCGGCGCGCCGCCGGCTTCCTTCTCGAAGCGCTCCAGCGCGCTCAGGCGCGCCTCGTTGAGCCAGGTCAGGCGGCGACGGAAGACGTCCTGGATGAGGGCTTCCTTACTGCCGAAGTGGTAATTGATGGCGGCGAGGTTCGCGCCGGCGCGGCCGGTGATCAGGCGCATCGAGGTCGCCTCGAAGCCGTGCTCGACGAAGAGGGCCTCGGCGGCATCGAGGATGCGCTCGCGGGTATCGGGGCTTTGCTTGGCGTCGATGGCGCGCATAAAAAAAAGTACGCTCGTTTCAAACGGACGTTTGAATGATACGGTCGTTTCGGCCAAAGTCAAGGCGGGAATTAGGCGCGACCCTCTAAGGAAGGCGGCCCGGACATAAGTAATTTAGAATTGAATGATGCGCCGCACCGCCACCACCGCCCCCCTGCCCGCCCCCGCCACCGGGGAGCGCCGCGACTGGCAGACCATCCGCAGCCTGCTGCCTTATATCTGGGCCTACAAGGGCCGGGTGCTGTTCGCCCTGGCCTGCCTGATCGCCGCCAAGCTGGCCAACGTCGGCGTGCCGCTGGTGTTCAAGGAGATCGTCGACGCCTTCACGGCCGAAAGAACGGCACAGGCGGCCGTGCTCGCCGTGCCGCTGGCGCTGCTCGCCATGTACGGCCTGCTGCGCTTCTCGATGTCGCTGTTCACCGAGCTGCGCGAACTGGTCTTCGCCCGCGTCACCCAGCAGGCGGTGCGCAACATCGCCCTGCAGGTGTTCCGTCACCTGCACGCCCTCTCGCTGCGCTTCCACCTGGAGCGCCAGACCGGCGGCCTGACGCGCGACATCGAGCGCGGCACGCGCTCCATCGGCACGCTGATCAGCTACACCATCTACAGCATCCTGCCGACGCTGGTCGAGGTCGGGCTGGTGATCGGCATCCTGGGGACGCGCTACGAATCGAGCTTCGTCTGGATCACCGTCTGCGCGCTGGCGATCTACATCACCTTCACCGTGCTGGTGACCAACTGGCGCACCCAACTGCGGCGCGAGGTGAACGAGATCGACTCGGCGGCCAACTCGCGCGCCATCGACAGCCTGCTCAACTACGAGACGGTGAAGTACTTCAACAACGAGGAGTACGAGGCGCGCCGCTACGACCAGCAGATGCGGAAGTGGGCGGCGGCCCAGGTGAAGAGCCAGGTCTCGCTGTCCTTCCTCAACATCGGCCAGGCCGCCATCATCGCCGTGGCGGTGACGCTGATCATGTGGCGCGCTGCGGTCGGCGTGACCAGCGGCGCGATGACCGTCGGCGACATCGTGCTGGTGAACGGCCTGCTCATCCAGCTCTACATCCCGCTCAACTGGCTCGGCGTGCTCTACCGCGAGATCCGCCAGGCGCTCACCGACATCGAGCGCATGTTCTCGCTGAAAGCCGAGCACCGCGAGATCGCCGACGCGCCCGACGCGGCGCCGCTTCCCGCCGGCCCCTGCGCCGTGCGCTTCGAGCACGTCGGCTTCTCGTATGAAGCCAAGCGGCAGATCCTCTTCGACGTCGGCTTCGCCATCCCCGCCGGCGGCACGGTGGCGGTGGTCGGCCATTCGGGGTCGGGCAAGTCGACGCTGTCGCGCCTGCTGTTCCGCTTCTACGACGTGCAGTCGGGGGCGGTGAAGGTGAACGACACGGACATCCGCCGCCTGACGCAGGCCAGCCTGCGCGCGGCGATCGGCATCGTGCCGCAGGACACGGTGCTGTTCAACGAATCGATCTACTACAACATCCAGTACGGCCGCCCGGAGGCCAGCCGCGCCGACGTCATCGCCGCCGCGCAGGCCGCCCACATCCACGACTTCGTCGAGTCCCTGTCGGAGAAGTACGACACCCGCGTCGGCGAGCGCGGCCTGAAGCTCTCCGGCGGCGAGAAGCAGCGCGTCGCCATCGCCCGCGCGCTGCTGAAGAACCCGCCGATCCTGATCTTCGACGAGGCCACCTCGGCGCTCGACTCGAAATCCGAGAAAGCCATCCAGGACGAACTGGAGCGCATCAGCGTCGGCCGCACCACCCTGGTCATCGCCCACCGCCTGTCCACCGTCATGAACGCCGACGAGATCCTCGTCCTCGACGGCGGCCGCATCGTCGAGCGCGGCACCCACCGCGCGCTGCTCGAGCGCGGCGGCGCCTACGCCCAGATGTGTGCGCTGCAGCAGCAGGAAGAGGCCGAAGCGGAAGCGGCTTAACTAAGCCCGGCGGCGGGCATAGAATGCCCGCTCCAAGAACAATCCACCCCGGAGGAGACTTCCATGAGAACCATCGCCGTGCTGCAGGCACTGACTTTTGCCGCCAGCCTGTGCGCCGCCCTGCCCGCCCTCGCCCTCGACGGCACGCTGAAGAAGATCAAGGACAGCGGTTCCGCCACCATGGGCGTGCGCGAATCCTCGGGCGGCCTCTCCTTCACCCTCGGCGACGGCAAGTTCGCCGGCTTCCACGTCGAGCTGTGCCAGCGCGTGCTGGCCGACGTGCAGAAACAGCTGGGCATGGCCAAGCTCGACATCAAGTACCAGCCGGTGACCTCGCAGAACCGCATCCCGCTGGTGCAGAACGGCACGGTCGATATCGAGTGCGGCTCGACCACCAACAACGCCGCCCGCCAGAAGGACGTCGCCTTCGCCGTCACCACCTACGTCGAGGAAGTGCGCATCGCCGTCAAGGTCGCCTCCGGCATCACCTCGATCGCCCAGCTCAACGGCAAGAACGTCGCCACAACCACCGGCACCACCTCGGTGCAACTCCTGCGCAAGCACGAGCGCGCCACCGGCGTGGATTTCAAGGAGGTGTTCGGCAAGGACCACGCCGACAGCTTCCTGTTGCTCGAGTCCGGCCGCGCCGACGCCTTCGTCATGGACGGCCAGATCCTCGCCGGCAACATCGCCAAATCGAAGAATCCGGCCGACTTCAAGATCGTCGGCGAGGTGCTGGCCGTCGAGCCGATCGCCATCATGATCCGCAAGGACGACCCGGCCTTCAAGAAGACGGTCGACGACAGCCTCAAGGCGCTGATCAAGTCCGGCGAAATGGCGAAGATCTACGACAAGTGGTTCATGCAGCCGATCCCGCCGGCCAACACGCGCATCGGCCTGCCGGCCTCCGAAGCCACCAAGGCGGGCTGGGCCAATCCGAACGACAAGCCCGCGGAAGACTACGCGAAGAAGTAAAGCGTTGACGGAGCCCACGACGAAAGCGCGGCGGTAGCAGGCCTGCCCCGCGCTTTCTCATTCTGGAACGACGCAATTGAGCAATTGGGACTGGCAGGTCTTCTGCAAGGACACCATCGACGGCGAGATCGTGGCGCGCTGCTTCGGCGGCCCCGGCGACCTCACCTATCTCGACTGGCTGCTCTCGGCCTGGGGCTGGACCCTGTCGGTATCCTTGCTGGCGCTGCTGGTGGCGCTGGCCTTCGGCTCGATCATGGGCATCCTGCGTACCGCACCCAATCGCGGTTTGGTTTTGCTCGGCAACGCCTGGACCGAGCTCTTCCGCAACATCCCGCTGCTGGTGCAGATCTTCCTCTGGTACCACGTCGTGCCGGCGCTGATCCCGCCGCTGCGCGGCGTGCCGAGCTTCATCCTGGTGGTACTCGGTCTCGGCCTGTTCACCTCGGCGCGCATTTCCGAGCAGGTCAAGGCCGGCATCCAGTCGCTGCCGCGCGGCCAGCGCATGGCGGGGCTCGCGCTGGGCTTCACCCTGCCGCAGACTTACCGCCACGTCATCCTGCCGATGGCATTCCGCATCGTCATCCCGCCGCTTACCAGCGAGTCGATGAACATCGTCAAGAACTCGGCGGTGGCCTTCGCCGTGAGCATCTCGGAGCTGACGCTGTTCGCCCTGCAGGCGCAGGAGGAGACGGCGCGCGGCATCGAGATCTACCTCGCCGTCACCGGCCTGTATTTCCTCTCCGCCTTCGCCCTCAACCGCGTGCTGCATTTCGTCGAGCAGCGGGTGCGCGTGCCGGGCATGATCGGGGGCGGGCACTGATGCTGAATCTGGACTTCGCCTTCCTCACGCCGCAGGTGCTATCCAGCTACGTGCTGAAGGGCTTCGCCTTCTCGCTGCAGCTCACCCTCGTCGCCATGCTCGGCGGCATCGCCCTGGGCACGGTCCTCGCGCTGATGCGCCTCTCCAGCCGGCCCTGGCTGGTGCTGCCGGCCGCCGCCTACGTGAACACCATGCGCAGCATCCCGCTGGTGATGGTGATCCTCTGGTTCTTCCTGCTCATCCCGCTGGCCATCGGCCGCCCGCTCGGCGCGGAAATGTCGGCCGTCATCACCTTCACGCTGTTCGAGGCGGCCTACTATTCGGAGATCATGCGCGCCGGCATCAAGAGCATCCCGCGCGGCCAGGTCGCCGCCGGCTACGCCCTCGGCATGACTTACGGCCAGACCATGGGCCTCGTCGTGCTGCCGCAGGCCTTCCGCAACATGCTGCCGGTGCTGCTGACGCAGACCATCATCCTCTTCCAGGACACCTCGCTGGTATACGCCATCGGCGCCTACGACCTGCTGAAGGGCTTCGAGGTCGCCGGCAAGAACTTCAACCGCCCGGTGGAGACCTACCTCGTCGCCGCGGTGATCTATTTCATCATCAGCTTCAGCCTGTCGATGCTGGTGAGGAAACTGCAGCAGCGCATCGCCATCATCCGTTAGCCGGTACGCCATCATGCCCATGATCGAGATGAACAACGTCAGCAAGTGGTACGGCGCCTTCCAGGTGCTGGCCGACTGCACCACCCAGGTCGAAAAGGGCGAGGTCATCGTCGTCTGCGGCCCGTCCGGCTCGGGCAAGTCGACCCTGATCAAGTGCGTGAACGGCCTCGAGCCCTTCCAGCAGGGCGAGGTACGCGTCAACGGCATTTCCGTCGGCGACGCGAAGACGAACCTGCCGAAGCTGCGCGCCCACGTCGGCATGGTGTTCCAGCACTTCGAACTGTTCCCGCACATGTCGATCATCGAGAACCTCGCCATCGCCCAGGTGAAGGTGCTCGGCCGCGGCAGGGACGAGGCGCGCGAACGCGGCCTCAAGCTGCTCGACCGCGTCGGCCTGCGCGCGCATGCCGACAAATTCCCCGGCCAGCTCTCCGGCGGCCAGCAGCAGCGCGTCGCCATCGCCCGGGCGCTGGCCATGGACCCGATCTGCATGCTCTTCGACGAGCCGACTTCGGCGCTCGACCCGGAGATGATCAACGAGGTGCTCGACGTCATGGTCGAGTTGGCGCAGGAAGGCATGACCATGATGGTGGTCACCCACGAGATGGGCTTCGCGCGGAAAGTCGCACATCGCGTCGTCTTCATGGACCAAGGTAGAATCGTCGAGGACGACAAGAAGGACGCCTTCTTCGGCAGCCCGCGCTCCGAGCGCGCGCAGCAGTTCCTCTCAAAAATTCTTCATCATTGACCGGAGGCCGGCATGGCCCAGACCGAAACCAAGAACATGGCGCTGTTCTGCGACTTCGAGAACGTCGCCCTCGGCGTGCAGGAAGCCAAGTACGCCCAGTTCGACATCAAGAAGGTGCTCGAGCGCCTGCTGCTCAAGGGCAGCATCGTCGTCAAGAAGGCCTACTGCGACTGGGCGCGCTACAAGGAGTTCAAGGCGCCGATGCACGAGGCCGCCTTCGAGCTGATCGAGATCCCCCACGTGCGCCAGTCGGGCAAGAACTCCGCCGACATCCGCATGGTGGTGGACGCCCTCGACCTCTGCTACACGAAATCCCACGTCGACACCTTCGTCATCATCAGCGGCGACTCCGACTTCTCGCCGCTCGTTTCCAAGCTGCGCGAGAACAACAAGCTGGTGATCGGCGTCGGCGTGAAGAAGTCAACCTCCGACCTCCTCATGGCCAACTGCGACGAATTCATCTACTACGACGACCTGGTGCGCGAGGAGGAAACCAAGCAGCGCGCCGCCAAGAAGCGCCCGGCCAAACCGAAGGCGGCGCCGAAGAAGGCCAGCGGCGAACCCGCCGAGGCCGAAGATCGCCAGCAGGAAGCGCTCGACCTCGCCCTCGAAACCGTCGAGGCGCTGGTCGCCGAGCGCGGCGCTGGCGAGCCGATCTGGGGCTCGATGGTAAAGCAGGCCCTCAAACGCCGCAAACCCGGCTTCAACGAGTCCTATTACGGCTTCAAGTCATTCAGCGATCTGCTGGAAGAAGCGCAGGCGCGCAAGCTGCTGGAGCTGCAGCGGGACGAGAAGTCGGGGGGCTACATCGTTCGCGCCTTGACCAACCAAGCGGAGTAAGGAAGCAAAGATGAATCAGCCATATTGGACTGGTCGCCATCGTCTTTGTCATTTTCCTGCTGAGCTATCTCACCTTCAAATACCTGTTCTGACCGACTACCGAATTCAATTCGACTTCGGTACCTTTAGTTCGCTGGAGAGAATGAAGGATCTGCAGCGGTTGCTCACGGAGAGGAACAAGTAGCTACTTCTCAGGGCCTTGTGCGGGAGCCGCCTCGTCGGGCACGTTGCTGAGCAGGCCTTTTCCGGAACAAAGGTCCGACAGCCTGTTCTGAAAGAGGCCGCCAAGGCCTTGGTCCTTCAGCTTGCTTCTCACGTAGAAGCCCTCGTAAATGGCAGCAAGCATCTTCTGCTCTTCCCGCTGGTTGTGCAGATAGACCGAGGTCAGGCAGTCCAAGGCTCCCATCCATAGCAAAAGGCGTGGGTTCTCCCGCGCCATCTCCTGCAATTCCTTGCTTAGCTCAAACTTGGCGTCGGTGGGCAACACCAAAGCAGTGAGCACGAAATCCTTGAAGGCTTTCTCATTCATCCCCTTTAGGTGCTCGCTCAGGGTGAACGTCACGTACTGAATCTTGTGCGCCACCTTGTTGCGCAGCTCTGCCAGCTGCCCCAAGTATTTCAAGTGGTTGTTGGTCAGCAGGCTGAGCGCCTTAACCACGGCAAGCTTTCCGGTCCGGCCTTGCAGGTTTAACTTCTCGATAAAGTCCTCAAGCTCGTCGCGACCGAGGGTGGATTTGATGAGATAGGTGAGCGCGGTTTCAAGCAGGGCCTGCATCTTGATGATGAAGGACCAGTCATCCTCATCCTTCAGCTTGTTGAACAGCCCCTTCGGAACGCCGAGCTTTTCTTCAAGCCGGGCTACCGCTTGGGTCTGCTCCGCCAAGAGCTTGTCAGTCGCATCAGACATAGCTGGCCTCTTACTTCGAAAGGCTTTTCGTCAGGGATTGACGGCTTTGCTCCTGCATGGTCAGCATCTCGTTAGTTACGGCTTGCTCACGCTCCCCTGCAGCCTGAACGTATGCCATGAGCTGGCGGTACCGGTCGAGTTGCGGTTGGGCGCGAAACAGGAGTTGTCTGTTTTGAGCAATCGCTTGCCCAAGGTTTTCCTCGGCAAAGTCGATTACCGCCATGACGGCTCGTGCACTGCCTTCTTGGGCTGACGCGAAATTGCCGAAGGCCATCATTGTTTTTGGTTTGCCCGCTTCAAAGGATGCCAATGCCGATTGCTTGTTAGCTTCGCTGATATCGGCGTTTCTGAAGAAGGCGGGCATGCGGTCCATGTAGCGTTGAAGGGTGGTATAGCGATCGCTCACAAGCCGCCTGTATTGCTGGATGGTCCTGCGTGATTCGGCAATACCCTGGGCGCTGACCAGCCGGTGTGCGGCCAAAACAGATTCCATGTCGAGGGCGGCAATTTGCCGGTCAATGGCGCTGAAGTCGGCCATCAGCTTGGCACTCTCTGCCTGGGCGAGCTTCATGAAGGCTACCCCTTTGTCCACCTCGCTTGCGCCCGCAGGCGCCGGCGCTACTGGTGCAGGGGGCTTGGCTTCTCCCTTGTCATAGGCGTTAAAACCTTTGGTGAGAGCTGCCAGGGTTTCCTGTTTGGCTCTCTCCATCTTCTGAGCGTCTGCCCACGCATTGAAAGATGTCCAAGAGAACCAAACAACCATAACGGAGCCCAGGACAAAACGCCCATAGGCCTGGATTAGCTTGGCTTTCCTGGGCAGAGCCACTTCCAGCACGATGAGGCCGATAAACAAGCTCATTATCATCTGGCCAACAGTGCGTCCCGAGTCGAAGGCATCTATGCCCCCTGCAGCACCGACGACGAGAGGTAAGGCCAGCGCCAGCCCGTAGAACACGTAGGCCCATTTCAGGGTGCGACGTGCGTCTTGGGCGTCTTGAGCTTCTTGTGCTGAGGCTTCTTGTACGGCTTCAGTCATGACGTCCCCCTTGAATGAAGGGCCTAATCTACGCCGACGGCATGGCCGCGGCAAGAAACTAAAGGGGCCAGGCTCGAACGAATACAGCTGATTGTGGAGCAGGCCCTCAAGCGCTGCAAGCCCGGCTCCAACGAGGCCGCTACTAAAAAGGAGTTGTATTCGAATTAAATTTTCGCCTGATTAGTGACAAACCTCAGCCAGCCGGATGATGGGGGCTGGACGAGGCGGTGTAAGCGCTGCGGCGCGCAGCAAGCGGGCCAGGATGGAGGCCAGA
>JAANMU010000872.1_pt1 | contig 32159 bp, 27 predicted proteins | sample 7279701 | NCBI WGS metagenome assembly JAANMU01 (sample SAMN14094539, study PRJNA606508) | bioreactor metagenome | isolation source: A lab-scale SPAN reactor treating ammonium-rich wastewater day 57 | place: Ireland: Galway | collected 2017-03-13
GGTGACCGATCTGGTGTGGGTCGAGCAGGAATGGATGTCGAGGCCGGTCAATGAGCGCCGCTATGACGGCATGACGCCCGAGGCCTTGCGTGAATCACTGCTGCGCGATCCGCCGCAGCACTGTGCCGCGTGTCACTATTGAGACGGAATAAACGGTTTTTTGCAGTCCGGAGCACGAGCAACCGATGAGCACGATTGATCAATGTCCATCGACGCGTGGCAAGATTCTTCCCGCGACCGAGCCGCAAACCCCGACCGGGATGCGGCACTGGCGCAGTGTCGAGGAGTTTTCGCAGACTCCGGAGTTTCGCGAGTTTGTTGAAAGGGAGTTTCCGTCGGGCGCGAGCGAGATGCTCGAAGCGTCGCGGCGGACGTTTGTCAAGCTGATGGGCGCGAGCCTTGCTTTGGCGGGTGCTGCGACGATCCCGGGCTGCCGCCGCACAGATCGACGGGTCATGCCGTACTCCAAGGATGTGCCCGAAGACATCATCCCCGGGCGTCCTTTGTACTACGCCACCGCGATGACACTGCCGGGCGGCGGGGCCGAAGGGCTGCTGGTCGAGACACACACGGGCCGGCCGACGCACATCGAGGGCAACCCGTTGCACCCGATCAATCAGGGTGCGAGTTCGATCTGGAGCGTGGCCGAGATCCTGAATCTGTATGACCCGGATCGACTGAAGTTCCCGGTCTATCACAACCCCTCGCGCGGCAAGCTGGCTGCGACATGGGACGACTTCAAGGCATTTGCCGAGCGGCATTTCAAGCAGTTCGACGAAACCCGGGGCCAGGGTCTCGTGTTTGTCGTCGAGAAGAAATCCAGCCCGACGCGCGACGCCATGCGCGATCGTGTGCTGGCTCGCTGGCCGGAGGCAAAGTGGGTCGCATGGAATCCGGTCGAAACACGTGGCGAGATCGAAGGCAGCCGCATCGCTACAGGCAGCCCGCGACGCTTGCGTTATGACTTGAGCAAGGCCAATGTGGTGTTGTCGCTCGATTCGAATTTCATGGCTGAAGGGCCTGATTCGATCCGCAATGCTCGAGCGTTCGCTGCGACGCGGCGGGTCAAGACCGCCAACGACGCGATGAGTCGCTTGTACGTTGCTGAATCTTCACCGACCGCAACGGGTTCGTTGGCCGACCACCGCTTCCGCCTCTCGCCATCGCAGATCACAGCCTTGGCGGTCGCAGTGGCGCAGCGCATGATCGCCAAGGCGGGTCCTGCTGGTGCGGGCGAGCTCCAGTCGCTCCTCGCGGGCCATGCGGCTGTCGAAGCCGTCGGCACCATCCCCGCCAAGCATGTCGAAGAGATTGTCGATGACTTGCTGACTCACCGCGCCGGCAAGGCGGTCGTGATTGCAGGTCCGTCGCAACCACCAGCCGTGCATGCACTGGCGTGGGCAATGAATGTCGCACTCAACAGCCTCGGCACGATCGTCACGCACGATGCGATGAGCACCGAACTGGCGTCGGACTCCGGTGCAGCGATCACCGAACTGAGCCAAAGCATGGGCCGTGGCGAAGTCAAGACCCTTGTCTGCATTGGCACCAATCCGGTCTACGACGCACCGGCCGGGCTGGGCTTTGCCGAGAAATTCTCGCACATCGAAACCACAGTCTGCTGGAGTATTGGCAATACGGAGACCGCTGACGCCTCGACCTGGGCGCTCAATGGCACGCATTTTCTTGAGTCGTGGGGCGACACCGAAGCGTGGGATGGCACGCTCGCTGCAACGCAGCCGATGATCTCGCCGCTCTATGACCCCGCACTGAGCGAGATCGAACTGCTGGCGCTGCTGGCGGGCGAACAAAGCCCCGATGGCTACTCGTTGGTTACGCAGGCGTGGGCTGAACGTATGTCGCTGGATCGCGACTCCAAAGCCTTTGAGAAACTCTGGCGACGCGTGCTGCATGACGGCATGATGCCCGCTCCCGCCACCCGCACCCAGCAGCCCGCGGTCAACTTCGGCGCGATCGCTGGGGCTGTCCGCAGACTGGGCAGCACGAGCGACCCGACGCCCGACGCACTCGAGGTGGTCTTTACCACCGGAAACACATGGGACGGCCGACACGCCAACAACGGCTGGTTGCAGGAATTGCCCGATGTCGCCTCAAAGGTCGTATGGCAGAATCCGGCCTACGTCAGTCCCGCAACAGCCAAGGCACTTGGGCTCGAACCCAAGGGTGGCACAGACCCCTACACCAAGCAGCAAATCCCGCAGGCACGGGTAGGTGTCCTGACCATTGATCAGCGACGGATGGAACTGCCCGTCTGGATTCTCCCGGGCATGCCCGACAACACTGTGCGTGTGGTGCTTGGCTACGGCCGAACGGTTTGCGGGCATGTCGGCACGGGTGTCGGCTCGAACACATATGCAGTGCGCGGTGCGGGCGCGGGTTCGGCGCGCGGTGCGACGCTGACCAGCGGTTCGGGCTGGGCAGACATGGCGAGCACGCAGAACCATTGGTCGATGGAAAGCCGTACTAGCATCGTGCGGGCCGCAGACAAGAAGTACTGGGACAAGCACGCGGGCAAAGGCCCCAAGAGAAACCCGGACGCCATCTACGGCGAGAAGGTCGCAGTTGACGAGCTGAGCCTCGCAGAGAAGCTCGGTGAACTGAGCCACACGCCTCCGAACCGCTCGATCTACAACAACCCGCTCAACGCGTCGCCGATGGGGCCGGCCCATGGCTCGGTCTACAGCCAAAACCCGCAGTGGGGGATGTCAATCGACCTCGCGAGCTGCACAGGCTGTGGCGTGTGCACCATCGCATGCCAGAGTGAGAACAACATCCCGATCGTGGGCGAGCGCGAAGTCGCCAAGGGCCGCGAGATGCACTGGATCCGCGTCGATCGGTACTTCACAGGCGATGATCTGAACAACCCCCAAAACGTGTTCATGCAGCCGGTGGCATGCGTGCATTGCGAAAATGCGCCGTGCGAGACAGTGTGCCCTGTCAACGCCACCATACACGGTCCCGAAGGCACCAACAACATGGCCTACAACCGGTGCATCGGCACGCGGTACTGCGCCAATAACTGCCCGTACAAGGTGCGCCGTTTCAACTTCTTCGACTACTCTCAGGTTCGCCATCAAGGCGGGCTCGATCCGAAGTATGTCGGCAAGAGGACCGCCCAAGGCAGCGACAAGAGCCTGGACTTCAACCAGAACCTCATCCCCCCGCGTCTCCGCGCCAAGGTCGATGAAATTGCCAAGATGCAGCGCAACCCGAACGTCACAGTCCGTTCCCGTGGCGTGATGGAAAAGTGCACCTACTGCATCCAGCGCGTCAATCGCGCCCGGCAGGAAGTCAAAGTCCGCAAGATCTGGACCGAGCCCGATCAGATCGGCCCGATCCCCGACGGGTTCTTCAAGACCGCGTGCCAGGCCGCGTGTCCGACGGAGTCGATCGTCTTTGGCGACATTCTCGACCCGAAGGCCAAGGTCGTTGAAGAGCGCAACTCGCAGCGGTCGTACATGCTGCTCGGGTATATCAACACGCGTCCTCGCACGACCTACGCGATGCGCATTCGCAACCCCAACGCGAACATCGCAACCTATGACCACCACGACCCATTCGATCATGGTGGGGGGCACCATGCATCGGCGACGTTCATCGATCAGAACAGGAAATCCCGTGAAACCGGATACGCGCTGAGCCTGCGCGTGCTGGACGGATCTGCTGGAGTTCACGCATGATGGGGAAGGAACCCGACCAGATCAATGCCCAGCGACTCGCAGGGCAAGCCGCCGTGCTCGATCTGCCGCGCGGCGATGGCACGCTGATCGAAGACCCGGCCGTCACAGCCCCCCTCGTTCTCAACGCGCGAGGGTTCTCCGATGTGACCGATACGGTTTGCGGCTACGCAGAGAAGTCAGCACCACTCTGGTGGTATGCGACGATCACTGTCAGCAGTCTGGCGGCACTGATGGCCGCGATCATGATCCCGTATCTGATCATCACCGGGGTCGGGGTCTGGGGGCTGAACAATCAGGTTGACTGGGCCTGGGACATCACGAACTTCGTGTTCTGGATCGGCATCGGCCACGCCGGGACGCTCATCTCTGCCATTCTCTGCCTTCTGAAGCAGAAGTGGCGCACAGCGGTGAATCGTTCTGCCGAAGCCATGACAATCTTTGCGGTGATCTGCGCTGGCATCTTCCCGGGCATTCACGTCGGTCGGGTGTGGTTCGCGTGGATGCTGTTTCCAATTCCAAACTACAACTGGATCTGGCCGAACTTCCGCAGCCCGCTGCTCTGGGACGTGTTTGCGGTTTCGACATACGCCACCGTTTCGGCCTTGTTCTGGTACATGGGCATGATCCCCGATCTTGCAACGCTCCGCGATCGGGCAATGGCCCGGCTGCACAGTGGGCGGCGCATGCCTTGCCTCGTGCTTCTCCCGACAGGCAAGACCATCGAAATCAAGTGGATCAACGTCGACAAGATCCGCGCGTTCGTCTATGGCCTGCTCAGCGTCGGGTGGCGATTCAGCAGCCGACATTGGCACCGCTATGAAGCCGCGTATCTGATTCTCGCTGGCATTTCGACTCCGCTCGTGTTGTCGGTGCACTCGATCGTGTCGTTCGACTTCGCCACATCGGTCGTCCCCGGATGGCACACCACGATCTTCCCGCCATACTTCGTTGCAGGCGCGATCTTCGGCGGCTTTGCGATGGTGCTTCTGTTGCTCATTCCGCTGCGGGCCGTGCTGCCCAACTTCCGCGAACTGCTGACGCTCCGCCACCTCGAAAACATGGCCAAGATCATCTTGGTCACAGGCATGATGGTGGGTTTTGCCTATGGCATGGAGTTCTTCATCGCGTGGTATGGCGCCAATGAGTTCGAGTGGTCGGTGTTCATCAACAATCGCGCCCACCCCGGCAAGGCTCCGTACTGGTGGGCGTACTGGACCATGATCACCTGCAACGTCCTCAGCCCGCAGTTGTTCTGGTTCCGATCGATGCGACAGAATCCCATGGTCATCTGGCTGGTATCGCTGGCTGTGACGATCGGCATGTGGTTCGAGCGATTTGTCATCATTGTGACATCTCTGCATCGTGCCTGGCTCCCCGGCGAGTGGCACATGTTCTGGCCGACCTGGGTGGACATTCTGACGTTCGTCGGCTCGTGCGGGATCTTCCTGACTCTGTTCATGTTGTTCGCCAAGTTCCTGCCGATGTTCGCGATGGCAGAAGTCAAAGCCGTGCTACCCCAGGCGAATCCGCACACCCATGGCAATGGTCACGAGGGAGGGCACTGACCGATGACCCGAGCAGAACAAAAAGTTGGTTCTTGGGCGCGTGACGTGGCCATGGCTTTGGGGACGTACATCCCCGGGTTTTCCCGCCCGCCTGCGAGGTTCGTCACCGAGGACCACAAGCCGGTTCATGGCATCGTTGCGGAGTTCGACACCCCGGCCGACGTCTATCACGCAGCCGAGAAGGTCCGCGATGCGGGCTTCAGACGGTGGGATGTATACACGCCGTTCCCGATTCACGGCATCGAAGAGGCGATGGGCTTCAAGCGCACCGCGTTGCCGCTGCTTGTCGCGGCCATCGGGTTCAGCGGAGCGGGCCTCGGTCTGTTGTTCCAGTATTGGGTGACCAAGACCGACTATCCAATGGTTGTCCAGGGCAAGCCCTTCGGCTCGTGGGAGTCCTTTGTGCCGATCATGTTCGAGTTGGGCGTGCTGCCCTCGGCATTCGCCGCGCTCTTCGGCATGCTGATGCTCAACGGCCTGCCCCGATTCCATCACCCGCTGCTCTCGAGGCCGAGTTTCTGGCGAGCCAGCGACGACCGCTTCTATATCTGCATCGAGGCCGAGGACAAGCAGTTCCACCCTGATCAAGTGCGGAAATTGCTCGAAGATTCAGGCGGCAAGAACATCGACCTGGTGGAGGATGACGCGTGAACAAGCGCGAGGTATCAACTGTGCAGCGTGTGATCCTGCTCGCGGGCGTCGCAGCCTTGGCAACCAGTCTGGGTGGCTGTCGCAGCGATCGATTCGAAAACCCGCCGCGCGAGTTCTTCCCGGACATGGACCACCAGCCTCGCTACGTGCCGCAGGCCGACTCGTCGTTCTTCGAGGATGGTTCATCAGCGCGCGTGCCAGACCCGAACGTGGTGGCTTTCGGACGCGCCAGTTTCGACCCTCGCATGCATGGTGATGCTCCTTGGTCAAGTTCATTCATGATCGAGCGGGCTGGCTTCATTGCCGAAGATGACGCGGTCTATCGTGGCCGTGCTGCCGACGATTCATACATCGACTACATTCCTGTTCCGGTGACGCTCGAGCGCATCCGCCGCGGACAGGAGAGGTACAACATCTTCTGTGCCGCGTGTCACGGGTACGAGGGCGACGGCAAAGGGGAGGTGGCTAGCTACTTCATCGCTCCCCCTGTGAGCCTTCATCTCGATCTTTACACCGATCCGGCGCAACGCACCTCGCTCGACGGGTACTTCTACGAAGTCATTCGACAGGGCGTACGAAACATGCCTGGCTACGGCTATTCCATTGACGCACAGGACACCTGGAACATCATTATGTACGTCAGGGCGCTTCAGGAAGCACGCAAGGGATCCGTCGACGATCTTCCCGCGGGCACACGCGACATGCTCCTGCAGTCGAGGCCCCCAGCCCCCGTCGAGCCGGAATCTCCTGTTGAGCCAGAAGCCCCATCCGAACAAACCAACACGGAGGTTGGGCAATGACTCAGGCAACGATGCACAGCGGCTCATCCGACGGGGCCATGAGTGACGCCGCGTATCAAGATCATCTTGACCATCTCGCGCATCACCCAGCGTTGGCCGAGAGCAACGTGCGCCTCACGCAGGCTGAGGCCGGCGGAGCGCAACGCATACTCCTCGGCATCGGCGCGGTTGGCCTCGTCCTCACGCTCGTCGGCGGCTTCGTCTATGGAAGCCCAGTGCACGCGCTGGCAGCCTTTGAAGTCGGCGTAATGGCTGTCACCGCCATGGCGCTCGGCGGGCTGTTCTTCACACTGATTCACCACATCACCAATGCCTCGTGGTCCACCACGCTCCGCAGGCAATCCGAGAACCTCGCGTCGATGCTCCCGATCTGCATGGCCATGGTCGCGGTCATCCTCGTGATCGAGCTCGTCTCCGGCGGAATGTTGCTCACATGGATCGGCATGGACCCCGAGCAGGATTACCTCCTCAAGAAAAAGAGCGGCTTCCTCAACACCCCGTTCCTCATTGTCCGATTCCTTCTCTACGCCGGGCTTTGGACCTTCATGGCGCTGCGGCTCCGAGGCTGGAGCGTCGAGCAGGATCAATCGGGCGATCGCTGGCTGAGTCGCCGAAGCCGATTCATGTCCGGCTGGGGCCTCCTTGTTTTCGCATTGTCGCTGGCGTTCTTCGCCTTCGACTTCCTCATGGCAATGGACTTCCGGTTCTTCAGCACCATGTGGGGCGTCTACTACTTCGCAGGGTCCGCGTTCAGTTCGCTTGCATGTATCGCTCTTCTGCTGCTCTGGCTCAAGAGCAAGGGCAAGCTCGATACCCTCGTCACGCCCGAACACTTCCACGACCATGGCAAGTTTATGTTCGCTTTCACGGTGTTCTGGGGCTACATCGCATTCGGGCAGTATTTCCTCATCTGGTACAGCAACATCCCCGAAGAAACCATGTACTTCATCGCGCGTCGCGAAGGCGGATGGATGCTCCTCGGGCAGGTGCTGATCGCTGTTCACTTCTTCATCCCCTTCTTCCTGCTCATGTCGCGCATTCCCAAGCGCCACCCCAAAGCCCTGGCCGCCATCGCCGTCTTGCTTATCGTCGCACACGTCTTTGACATGATCTGGATCATCAAGCCCATGGTCACCGCTGGCGATCACGGTGCTGCGCCCCTCGGCCCGACAAGTTGGTGGCTCGATATCGCGGGCGTCCTAGGCGTCTTCGGCGTTTTCGGGTTTTTCCTCCTTCGGCGGGTCGCGTCGGTCCCGCTGGTCCCGTTGAAGGACCCCAGACTTCATCTCTCTATGGAGCACAAGAACTACGTCTGATTTTCAGGAGATCTGCAAAAAGCACAAACCCCTCAACCCGGGGAGACTGAACATCCGCAAACGACTTCAGGGCGAACTGACTCAAAGGATCACTCATTCCACCTGATCGCACACAAAGCCAGCAACAAGAATCACAGGAACATCAGCCATGTCAAGCCATAATCAACACCTTGAGCACGAACCCGCCGCACCCGATTCGTGGCATCGGCACGGGCCCGACGAAGGCGCGTGGCAGGACGAACACGGGGCGCACGCTAGCCCCAAAGCCCTCGCCATGACCTTTGTCGCGATGGTGCTCGGAGTGCTTTTTACCGTCCTGATCCTCATTGTCTTCTTCGACAACTACGCCTCTAAGTACAAAGTGGCTGTCGAAGAAACCACAATCCTCGGCGATGAAGCCCGCGAGCGCAAGCGCGCCGCTCTCGAACGCCTTCATTCCACCGACTGGGTCGACCACGACACGCTGCATTTCCCGATCGAACAAGGGATCAATCGCGTCCTCACGCAGCGCGGCGGAGGAGCAGGCTGAAGATGATGCGGCAGGACCGGACAACGACTAGCCAACGCCATTCGCTGCGACACGCCGCGATCGCTGTGATGTCGTTTGTCCTCGTCTGCGCAGCCTCCTCTGCCAAGGCTCAGCTGAACGTCAAGCCCAAGGAAATCCAGGGACTCGAATTGATCGAGCGGCTCGGCGAGCGAGCCCCGCTCGAACTGACCTTCCGAGACTCTTCCAATCACATCGCGCGGCTTGGGTCATACTTCGACGACGGTCGGCCTGTGATTCTCGCGCTCGTGTACTACCGCTGCCCCGTCGTCTGCACGCTCATCATGCAGCGCATGGTCGAGACGTTCCGCGAGATGGACTTCACCATCGGCCAGGATTTCAACGTGGTCTACCTGAGCATCGACGACTCCGAGAATCCGACTATCGCCCGCTCGAAGCAGACCGAACTCATCAGCCTCTACGGCCGTGGCAACACCGAATCCATTCAAGAAAACTGGGCATTCCTCACCGGCGACGCGACAAGCATTCAGCAGGTTGCGGATGCAGTCGGATTCGAGTTTCGCCGACTTCCCAACGGCGAGTATTCACACCCCGTCGTCTTCATGGTGATGTCACCTGATGGGCGAGTGATGCGCTACATGTATGGCTACGACCAACCACCCAGGCAGATGAAACTCGCGCTCCTCGATGCCAGTGAGGGCAAGATCGCCCGCAATCTCTTCGATCGCGTGTTGCACTTCTGCTATCAATTCGATCCGAATGCCGGCAAGTACTCATTACATGCCATGCAGCTCATGAGGCTCGGGGGTTTGATGACGATGGTCCTGCTGGCCGCGATGGTTGGCGGGCTGTTTGTTTATGAGCGGAGGCGACGTGCCTCGGCTCGCCGTCAGAAGCAGGGTTCGGTCGTGCTCGATGCGCCCGCGGGCGTCGGCACCACCGCGTTGGGGCAGGGAACATGATGCAGGACACACCGGCCGAACCGGTCGATCAACTCGAACTCTTTCGCAGCAGCGATCTGCGGATTCACAATCCCCAGGGTGGAGATTGGTTGCACCAGCTCTTCTTCCGCGGCGCCGCCCAGACTGAAGAAGCGGTGCGCACCGATGGTCTGTTCATGCTCACGCTCTGGTTCAGCGTGTTCTTCTTCGTCCTCCTCATGGGGCTCATGTTTTACTGGGTCATCAAGTACCGCCGGCGCCCCGGAGTGCCCGCGCCGGTCAGCGCTTCGCACAACGGCCCTCTCGAAATCTTCTGGACCGTCGTGCCTTCCTCCGGCCTCCTCGTCATCTTTCTCCTTGGCTTTCAGGGATACATGGCCAAGATCGTCGCCCCCACCAATGCGCTGACTCTTAACGTTACAGGCCTCAAGTGGGATTGGATTATCACCTATCCCAACGGCGCGCGTTCCGGCTATTCAACGGCGCTCGGCACCAAGGACAGCGTCAAGATCTTCGTCCTGCCCGAAGATACCGATGTCAAGTTGCTCATGCAGAGTCGCGATGTCATCCATGCGTTCTGGGTCCCTGATTACCGCACCAAGATCGACCTCTATCCGAACCGCCTCACCTCGCACACTTTCCGCACGGAGAAACTGCGCGAAGGCGAAGAATACCGCGATCACTGGATCTTCTGCGCCGAGTACTGCGGCGATCAGCACTCCGAGATGTACGGCATCTTCCGCGTCGTCAGCAAAGATGTCTACGAAAACGTGCTCGACGACTGGAGTACCGGAAACCTCAGCCCTGTCGAACTTGGACAAGTCGTCTTCCGCAACAACTGCATCTCTTGCCACTCGATCGACGGCAGCCCCAATATCGGCCCAACCTGGCTCAATGCCTATGGCTATGAGCGGGCCATCTCGGGCGGGACCAGCGTGCTTGTTGATGAAAATTACGTCCGCGAGTCCATTCTCAACCCGCAGGCCAAGGTCGTGGCCGGGTACGAAGGCAAGATCATGACCGCCTTTGCAGGCATCCTCAGCGATGACGAGATCAACGGCGTCATTGCCTACTACAAGACCCTCAGCGACAAGGGACCGGCCCCTGACGAAGAAACAGAAGAAGACCCCGCCAACTCCGAACCGCCCGAGGGCGGGGAATGACAAACCGCATCACCACAAGCCTTGACACCCGGAGGCCGCAGACACGCGCAGCCAATGCAGGTGCAGCGCACACGAGGTTGTTCCAATGAGTTACGATCACACACCACACCAGCACGCAGGGCACCACCACGACGAGGGCTCGTACCTCGACTCCAAGGGGCTCGGGTTCTGGGGCATCATCTGGGATTGGGCGTCCACCGTCGATCACAAGAAGATCGGCGTCATGTACCTCTTCGCGGTGCTCACCATGTTCTTCATCGGCGGGGTCGCAGGCCTCGCGGTGCGCGCCGAACTCTTCAAGCCCATGACTATCACCGCTGAAGGCGAACTCGCCGGTGCGTTGTTCAATTTCGCCGAAGCCAAGACCGACCCTGTGACTGGTGAAGTCACGCGCGACTACACACCAAGCACCGCCGCCAACACCTACAACCGCATCTTCACCATCCACGGTGCGGTCATGGTGTTCATGTTCATCATTCCCGCGATCCCCGCAGCGCTCGGCAACTTCCTTCTGCCCATTATGCTCGGGGCCAAGGACGTGGCCTTTCCCAAACTCAACCTGCTCAGCTGGTACATCTACGTTTTTGGCAGCCTCTTCGGCGTCACGTCGCTCATCCTCGGCGGCACCGATACCGGGTGGACCTTCTACACCCCATATTCTATTCAGACCGATGCCGACCACTACCGCGTCGTGCTCATGGTCGCAGCAGCGTTCGTCCTCGGGTTCAGCTCAATCCTCACGGGCCTGAACTTCATCGTCACGACCCACAAACTCCGCGCCCCGGGCATGGGCTGGTTCGACATGCCTCTCTTTATCTGGGCCATCTACGCCACCAGCATCATCCAGGTCCTCGCGACCCCTGTCATCGGCATCACCCTCCTGCTGCTCATCTTCGAACGCCTCTTCCGCATCGGCATCTTTGATGCATCACTCGACGGCGACCCCGTCCTCTACCAGCACTTCTTCTGGTTCTATTCGCACCCCGTTGTATACGTCATGATCCTCCCCGGCATGGGCATCATCTCCGAAATGCTCGCGGTCCACGCCCGCAAGCACATCTTCGGCTATCGCGCCATCGCGTTCAGTTCGCTCGGTATCGCCGCGGTCAGCTTCATCGTCTGGGGGCACCATATGTTCACAGCGATGGGCGAACTCGCTTCGGCGGTGTTCAGCGCCCTGACCTTCCTCGTTGCAATCCCGACCGCCATCAAGGTCTTCAACTGGATCGCAACGCTCTACAAAGGCTCCATCGCGCTCAATACCCCAATGCTCTACACCCTCTCGTTCCTCTTCCTCTTCTCCATCGGCGGGCTGACCGGTCTCCCGCTCGGCGCTCTCTCGACCGACCTCCACCTCCACGACTCCTACTTCGTTGTCGCACACTTCCACTACGTCATGATGGGAGGCACCGTCATCGCCTTCATCGGAGGCCTGCACCACTGGTGGCCCAAGATGTTCGGCCGCATGTACAACGAAAAGGTCGGCATGCTCGGGTGCCTGCTTGTCTTCATCGGGTTCAATGTCACCTTCTTCACTCAGTTTTTCCTCGGCACACAGGGCATGCCCCGTCGTTATGCCAACTACGTCCCCGAGTTCGAACTGCTCCATCAGATTTCCACTGTCGGCTCATGGGTGCTCGCGCTCGGAATGTTCACCCACCTGATCAACTTCGTCCACTCCCTCTTCGCCGGCCCCAAGGCACCGCCAAACCCGTGGGGCGGCCTCACCCTCGAATGGGAAACCGAAAGTCCGCCTAGTGCTCACAACTTCCATCACGAGCCGCTCGTCAAGCACGGGCCATACGACTTCGAAACCGTCGTTCCTCCGCATTGCAGCATCGAGGATTACCCGCTCCCGGCCCAGCCCAGTCGTCACTGAATCCACTTCACTGAGCCAAGGACCAACGTCTCATGACCACGATTGACGCACATCAGAATCCGGCAAAGCCGCCCATGCGGTGGGAGACCTACAAGCACGAGCACCATTGGCGCACTGCGGACGACGAGTTCGATGCCGCCAAGCTCGGCATGTGGCTCTTCCTAGCCACCGAAGTCCTGCTCTTCGCAGGCATCTTCGTCGCCTACGCCATCTTCCGCATGCTCTACCCCGAGGCCTTCATCAACGGCTCGAGTTACCTCGACTGGCGATGGGGGCTCTTGAACACCGTCATCCTGCTCATCTCCAGTTTCACTGTGGCCATGGGCGTCCGTTGCGCACAACTCAACCAGCAATTCTGGCTCAAGGTCAACCTCATCATCACCCTGATTTGTGCTGCACTTTTCATCATCATCAAGTTCACCTTCGAGTACATCCCCAAGCTCGCTGAAGGCAAGGCTCCTGGTGCTTGGTTCAGCTATCCCTTCGCCACTGATCCACGCGAGCCCATCTGGTGGGGGCTCTACTACGCCGGCACTGGCATACATGCCCTTCACGTTGTCATAGGTGCCGGGCTTCTGACTTGGGTTCTCGTCCGATCCTTCAAGGGAATCTACGGACCGAAGAACTACACGATGGTCGAAACGTCCGGCCTATATTGGCACCTTGTCGATCTCGTCTGGATCTTCCTCTTCCCCCTCCTGTACCTCATCCACTGACCCATCGAACAGAGGAACGCACGATGTCCAGCAAAGCACATCATCATTCCGTCGATCCCATGGACCCGCACGGATTCCAGGAAGGTCATCACGGACACACCGTCGTCGATTGGCGCATCATCATCGGCGTCCTCGCGATTCTCCTGTTCTTCACGTTCCTGACCGTTTCCGCAGCCAACTTCGAAAAGTGGATCGCAAGCGAGTTCAACGTCACGATCCCTACATGGATCAACGTTGCCATTGTCCTCGGCATCGCGACCATCAAAGGCTCGCTCGTGTGCCTCTACTTCATGCAACTCCGCTACGACAAGCCTCTCAACGCCATCATCTTCCTCTTCTGCATCTTCGGCGTCGGCCTCTTCCTCGGATTCTCAGCCCTCGATCTCGGCGCACGCGGGCGGGTCTACGACTACAAGTCCAGCGTCATCAAACCCGGATTCGACGGCGGCTCAATGGGCATGTCCGGCACAGACGACAACTTCCACATTTCTTTTGGGCCTCGCTACTCTACCTCTCAAATGTCAGTCGTCGATTTTGCACGCCAAAAATACATCGACAAGTACGGCCTCGAAGTCTGGGAAAAGAAAATGGCTGAAAAGCATCATGCACACGGCCACGGTCACGACGAACCCAACATCAGCACCGCCCAACGATCCGTGCCACGCCACGGCCTGACCCCTGATCTCTACTCCGAACGCGATGACGGACACCGCGACGGACACTGACCAGGCGACCTGCAGCCCAAAGACGAACCATGAAACGCAATCGTTCAGGTGCCTGGGTCGGTGTCGCGATTTCCCTCGCGGCCCTCTTGGTCGGTTGCGCAGTCCTTGCACAGCGCGTTCACGCGTTCAATCGCGATCATCCACGCAACACGCCGTACTTCTTCGTCCTCGACCTGACCTCTTTCCTCTACCATGGCCGTCAGGTGCAAATTGTCGATCGACTCGATGACAAGGGCGTCGGGTTCGTCGAGGTTTCTTACGATCAGGATGTCGCGGCCATTCCCGTTGGGGTGCCCAGCCTGCATCCGCTGCCAGGTCTTGCCCGCCACGAAGATTGGCTCCGTGTCATGTTCGTCGCCCCGCCCGCCGAAGGGCAGTCGTACGAGTCCTTTGTTCAAGCCATCAACAAGGGTGAAATCGAACCTCGCCTCGTATTGGTCTCGCGCCATCTCAATCCCGGCATCGACGACAGCCGATTCGGGCTCGAAGTCGATTCCTCAAGTCGCGAACGCGGCGAAACGATGCGCAAGCGCTGGACCTTCGGGTTTCTTGAGCTCATGCCACAGGGCGGGTTTCGTCAATGGTCCCGCACATTCCCCGAGAGTCAGCGTTCCTATGAACGCCGCGTACTCGCAGCCAATCGCGCCGGCGAGCCCAAGCCCGACCGCGATCCCGATGAACTCGCCGAAGACTCGTGGGAGTGGCACGCGGCCCTGCACGTCATTCCCAGCGGCAAGGCACCCAACCGGACGTTTCAGCACGATGCACTCATAGCCGCCGGATGGTCGCTTCCGGTTGCCTCATTGGGCGTCATCGGATTGCTGATCTCGCTCGCGATCGCCTTGGCGCCGACAAGAGAGCAGACCTGGAACCGCAAGGCCTGACCTCAAGGAGCCGACACATGGACTTCGGCATCAATGGACGCGTCGCCCTCGTCACCGCTGCAAGCAAAGGCCTCGGCCGCGCCATCGCCCTCGAACTGGCGCGCGAAGGTTGTTCCGTCGTTATCTGCTCGCGCTCAAAGCCCGACATCGAAGCCGCCGCACATGAAATTCAGTCAGAAACCGGCGCAGCAGTTCTCCCTCTTGCCGCTGATGTTGGCCTCGAACAAGACTGCGAGCGCATCGTCAATCAAGCAGCGACGCACTTTTCCCGTCTCGACATCCTCATCACCAACACCGGAGGTCCCACTCCGGGCACCTTCGCAACGATCGCCGAAGACGACTGGTATCGCGGCATCGAACTGACGCTGATGAATGTCGTACGTCTCATCCGCCACGCAAGGCCTCACATGGCACAGCGCAAGTGGGGGCGCATCGTCAACGTCACTTCGCTTTCGGCTCGGCAACCCATCGAAGGCCTGCTGCTTTCCAACGCCCTGCGCCCTGCTGTGCATGGCATGGCCAAAACTCTGAGCCGCGAACTCGCGCCCGACGGCATCCTCGTCAACAACGTCTGTCCCGGCATGCACCACACGTCAAGGCTCGAAGAATTCGCGCAGGTGCGCAGCCGCTCCTCGGGCAGAACCGTTCACGACGAACTCGAAGCAATGGCCAGCGCGATCCCGCTCAGACGACTCGGCGATCCGGCCGAGCTCGCAGCCGTCGCAGCATTCTTGTGCTCACGGCGGGCCTCGTTCATCACCGGCCAGAGCATCATTGTCGATGGAGGTGCCAGTTTGGCGCTCTCTTGACTCAACCGCGTTCGCCAGCACTCTTGCGAACGTATCGAGACTACTCTCGCGGGGGCGCGTCGCCTCTTCGGCGGATCCGGACCGTGGTCTTCTTGTCCTCGTCCAACGTACGGTCACGCCAGCCAACCGCATCGAGATTCAACATTCGAATCGGCGGGAAGTACTGGTCATCGCGCGTCGTCGTCACCGCATTGAGAAACGCCTTCTTCTCCTCCAGACTCCACGGACCCCACACGCGCTGAATCTCGGCCGCCTTGTCATTCAGCTCTTCCCACGGAGTCTCGACCGAACCCGTGATCGTCGCAAGCTTCTTCCCGACTTCGGTATCGGCCAGCCCGGCCTTGCCCAGCACTTCGTCCATCCGCCACGTTGCTTCGATGCACATGCCATCAAGCGCAGCCATCGCTTCCTTGATCGACTCGGACATCAGGAACTTGAAGAACTCACCCAGTCCTTCATCCCCATAGTCCGCCGTGAACATCTCGCTCATCCCGTTCTGATACTCTCGCACGATCTTTGTATTGAACTCGTGCTGCACGCGCGACAACATCCCGCGGTCGAACGCCTCTTGCGATATGCCTTTCGGCGGCACCAGCGGCTTGACCATGTCCGATACCTTCACAAGCCTCTGAATGTCCTGAAACGATACATCGTCCAGCAAACCGTCGTTGATCTGCAACACAAAGTCCAGATTCTCCAGCACCACCAGTTCATGCCGGGCGCGACGACCGACCAGCATCGGCATCAGTTCCGCAGCCTTGGACTGCCCAATCGTCGGATTTGGCCCCATCGCCACCAGATCAAGCGGCTCGCCATACTGGACCAACTCCAGCGGAATATACGGAATGTCTGGCAGTCGCTCCAACTGCCGACCTAACTGCTGAGGCTGAACTTGAGGCCGAGGAGCCGCAGGTGCCGGTGGCGGCGGTGGCACAAAGGCCGGAGGCTCGGGCCTCGGACCCGGAGGAGGAGTCGCAACCTGTCCCACCACTGAACCAGCCACCAGAGGCAAAACTCCGATCAGAACGGCAATGCTCATCTTGTTCACAACCAAACCTCCCAAGCCCCTAAAAAGGGGATTTCATCCCTATGTCCTCTTGAAACGCAGCGCGTGTGCCGCGACGCACTCACAGTGAAGATTATGACAGCCGCTTCGGCATAATGCCGCTTCGAGATCCTGATTTTTGCTCCCTGTTGCGCCTCAGTGACAGGTCATACCCTAGGACCATGAACCACGCCTCGTCGACGCCCGACCGTGCCGCGCTGGCCAGCGCAATTGCCGAGGCTTCATTGCTTCGAGGAAAATTCACGCTCCGGTCCGGGAAAATCAGCACCTACTACCTTGATAAGTACACCTTCACCACCCGTCCGGCCATTCTTGCCCAACTTGCCGTTCTGCTGGCTCAGCGAATCCGAAGCATCGAGCATGCCCTCGATCGGCGTGCCGATCGCTTGGCCGGAGCCGAACTCGGGGGAATCCCGCTTGTCACGGTCGCTTCGATCGAGACCGGCGTTCCGTGCCTGTTCGTTCGCAACGCCAAGAAGGACTACGGCACCGCCAGGCAACTCGAAGGCACTCATCAGCCAAGAGAAAGCGTGATCTTTGTTGAAGACGTAGCGACCACCGCCGGGCAGGCGCTTGAAGCCGTCGGTGTCTTGCGTAGCGCCGGGCTCGAACCCCTCGCCGTCATCGCCACCATCGACCGCCTTGAAGGCGCACGCGAAAACGTCGAGCGTGCCGGACTGATCTTCGAGTCGCTTTTCACCGTCACAGACCTCGGCGTCGAACGGGAATGAACCATCATTCCCGTTCCCTCAGAAAACCAGCAGTAACATGGCCACCAGTGCCACCAGTGCGGCGATGATCACCCACCACGGCGTGCGACTCGTGCCCGGTGCAATAAACCCGCAGTACGGACACACCGTTGCCTGATCGAACATCGCCTTGCCGCATGAAGCGCACAGAACAAACGCATCTCCGAAACGTTCGAGGTCGTCCTCGCTCGGTCCAAGTGGGTCGAGGTCGCCGTCAGCATTGTCATCGAAGTCTCGCATCGGTCTCGGCTCGGGCTGCACTCAGGTCACGGATGCGGGATCCTTGCCTTCCTCGATCATCGCGATCTTGCCGACTCGCCGCGCGTGTCTTCCGCCCTCAAACTCGGTCTTGAGCCACACATCTACGATCTTTTCGATGAGACGCTCGCCGAGCAGGTCGGCCGACAAGCACAGCACATTAGCATTATTGTGGCTGCGGCTGAGCTGTGCCGTCAGTTCGTCATGCACCACCGCCGCCCGTACACCCGGGATCTTATTGGCTGCGATGCCCATGCCGATTCCAGTGCCGCAAATCAGAATTCCCAGATCCGCTCGCCCCGAGCGAATGGCCTGCCCCACATTCCACGCGCCTTCCGGGTAGTCACAGGGCTGGTCACCGCACGATCCAAGCACCTCAACCTCAAGCCCGCGAGTTTCGAGCATGGTCGCGAGATGAGTCGTCGTTGAATGTCCACGATGATCCGATCCGATGACGATCTTCATACGCTGAGTTCCTTCAAACGCTGCTCTATCAGAGCACGCAACTGCCGAGCCGTCGCCTCATATGCCGCGAGTGGAAGCCCGATCGGATCCTGCACATCGCCAACCGGATCGAGCACGTACGTCTTGCCGTCCGCGCCCGGATCGATTTCCAGCACACGAGCCCGATGTGCAGCCGTCATGACGAAAATGGCATCTGCCTTGGCGCATTGTTTCCGCGTCAGCAATCGCGTGCGATGCCCGGAAATGTCAAACCCGAGTCTGCGCATCGTCTCGACTGCCTCCGCCGTCGCAGACATGCCATCCGCCGTCGCAATCCCTGCCGATTCAATCGTGATCAGATCATCTTTCGATTGCTCGATCATGCCCTCCGCAAGCGCAGCCGCCATCGGGCTTCGGCAGGTGTTGCCCGTGCATACGAAAAGAAGAATTCGCTCCGCTGCTTCCATGACATCAGACTCCGGAACCGCCCCGACATGCTCGATCTCGAACCCACCACCAGCATGCAAGCGTACCGTCGTTGAGCCTTTCGCGTACAGCGTTCCCCCGCCAGAAAGCACGCACCCGATCCGATCGTCCAGATCCTCAGCACGCGGGTCGAGTCCGCCGTCGGCCCCAATCCCCGTCGCCGCAAGCCGAATCATCACGATCGGCCGATCCACGCGGTCCAGAACTCGCCGCACAATCGGCAACATCGGCACCCTCACATCGAGTGCCACCCCATCATCAATCACACCCACCCCTACGCCAAGGTCGTGCCGAAGCGCCCCTAGTCGTGCCGCATCCAGTTCGATCACAAACCGCGTCGGCCCAGGAAGAAACTTTGTCAACAGACGCTGATGCACTCGCGGCAACTGGCCCAGTCGGCTCAACACATCCTCGCGCGAACTGGCGTGCCAGGTGAGTGGTGCTGTTCCCAGACGCCCGATTTCCCGCAGCTTCTTCACCGCCCCCGGGTCATCCGCTGCCGCCGCCACGCCATAGACCGTCTCGGTCGGCATGATGAGCAGCAGGCCCTCCTGAAGGCACGCCACAGCACGCGAGACCGCCGTCTCAGCGCTTGTCGAGTCCAGTCGAATGACGCGTTCAGCCGTAGTCACGCTCCGATTCTATTCGGCGCACTGCCCGACTTCGCCCATCCCGCCCAGCCCGTTATCTCTCGCCCAGAATCGACATCTGCCGGATTGGCGTCTCGCGGTGCCGAGCTTCTCGCGCCGCGGTGATCTTCGCCATCGCTTCATCGACCGAGTCCGTCAGCGTCAAGAGATCCAGATCCTCCGGGCTGACCGTCCCTTCCGCAAGCAACCTCTCGCGCATGAATGCGAACAGAGGCTCCCAGAAATCAACCCCCATCAACACGATCGGAAACTGCTCAATCTTTTTCGTTTGAACCAGCACCGCCGTCTCGAACACCTCATCAAGTGTGCCATACCCCCCCGGCATCACGATGAACGCATCCGAATACTTCACCAGCATCACCTTGCGCACGAAAAAATACCGAAACTCCACGAACCGGTCAAGATACGGATTCGGCTCCTGCTCCATCGGCAACTGAATGTTGCACCCGATGCTCAGTCCCTTGCGATCCCGGGCACCCCGGTTGGCGGCCTCCATGATCCCCGGCCCGCCCCCGGTCATCACCGCAAACCCGGCATCCGCCAGCGCGCGCCCGGCCTCACGTGCGAGCTTGTAGTACCGATGTTCCTCCGCAAACCGTGCCGACCCGAACACCGTCACGCAGGGCCCGATGAAGTGCAGCTGCCGGAATCCGCGAATGAACTCCGAAAAAAAGCGCACCGACCGAAACAATTCTTCCCGCCGAAGCTTCGGGCCTTCGAGAAACGAGCGCTCCTCGCCGGGCGGGGGCTTCTTGCCCCAATCCGAACGCGTCATATTTTGCCAGATCGATTTCTTGCCCACTCTTCGCCCCACGTCTCTACAACCAGAATCGTGCCGTGCTCCGCACGCAAAAATACGTCCCGTCTGTTACTATCGGCTCAAAAGGGGTGCGAGTCTCCAGCAACATCATGCCCAAACCTCAGTCATATCCGCAACACACGACGCGATCGTGGGTCATCCCGGGTGCTGCGTCGCTTCCACTCTATGGCGACACGCATGTCCCGCACACCTCACCTCGCGCCGTCGCCATCATTCTCCACGGATTCCTTGGCTACAAGGACTACGGGCTCATCGTTCTGATCGCACAACTCCTGGCACGCTGCAACGTCATCGCTCATCGATTCAACTTCGCCCACTCAGGCATCACACCAGCCGCGACAGTCTTCGATCGACCCGACCTCTTCAGCGAGCAGACATGGAACGCGCAAGTTCAGGATGTTCAGCACGTCTGCAGCGCTATCAAAAACGGTCAACTTCTCGGTGCCGGTCTTCCTTTATTTATCTTTGGCCACTCCAGAGGCGGCGTCGCGGCCCTGCTTTATGCCCGCCGCCACCATGACACACACTCACTGACAGGCATCGTCACGCTCGCCGCCCCGAGTGCGTGCTGTACGATAAGCCCGCACGAGCAGCACGAGTACATCGCGCGCGGATTCGCACTCGTGCGCAGCAACCGCACAGGTCAGGAACTGCGTATCAACTCGCGCTGGCTCAAAGAACAGATCGCTGACCCCGGCGCCTACGATCTTCGAAAGGCTGTCGCCCGCATCCCGTGCCCGATTCTGGTGATTCATGGCCTAGCCGACCAGACTGTCGCGCCTTGCGCAGCTTACGAACTCGCATCATGGGCACTACGACCCCAACTCGCGCTCGTGCCACATGCAAGTCATGTGTTCAACGTTCCCAACCCACCCAATTCGGCGGCCTCTGAGTCGGAAGAATTCCACATCTTGGCCTCCGCTATAGAGCGGTTCATAGGTGAAATGGCCGATAACTCCTGTAGAAGTTAGCACTTCGCAACCGTGAGGTGCTGGGGTAGGATTGTCAGACTACGCCACACGAGCGGACCCGAGAGTTTTCATGAGCGCCATCGTCTTCATGCTGCTGAGCGCGCCTCTGCTCGGTCAACCGGGCGAGGATGCCGCCAGCCAGAGTGAGCAGCCCGCGATCGCGTTTACATTTGATCCACTGATCGATCTTTCGGAATCCGGCTGGATGGACCTGCCGCCACCTCTCGATCCGAATCTTGACGGCGGGGAGTTCGACATACGCGGGGCCATCCACCTTAGTTCCGTCTCGAGGCGACTGAGGTGGGACGGCCAACTCATTGGGCCCGTCAATATCGAACTTCTCGCAGCCGAACGCGATCTGTACGAGTTCTCCGGCGTGCGTGTCGGGCGAGCCATGTTCCTCGCTGATGGCGGGTTCAGCGACGACACCAACACCTTTGGCGACGAATCGCTCTACAGCATCCTCCGCGACACCGGCGAGTTCGACCTCTACGACATTTCACTCGAAATGTACACCCTCGGAAACGACGAACTCGCGCTTAAGATGATCTCCGGCTTCCGCGCTATCCGCGCTCATGTCGGCCAAACGACAACATCCACCGACAGCGGCGGCAACACCATTTCGACCTTCAACAAGCGTCGAGGCATGGTTGCCGTTCCCGTCGTCGGCGCCGGAATCGAATGGAATCCCGCACCGCGCTTCAGCCTCGAAGGGTCGGCCGTCTCTCACGCCATCGACAACCAGGCCACCTACCTCGACCTCACCGCCGAAGCCAAAATCCAGTTCACACACAACATCGACTTCATCACCGGATACCAATTCGTGCGGTCCGTGATGGAGGTACGCGATATCGAAGCCGAACTCGCCGACAACGGCTTGTTCGCAAGGCTTCAGATCCGCTTCTGAGGTGTCAAGGCTGTCCCGCGGCGACTGTCCGTCGCATCGACCCCGAGCGAATAGTCCCATCGTGCATGATTTCGACCCAACTCGCACCATCGAGCGCAGTCACATACCACTCGCGCGCTCGCTTCGCACCGTTCCATCGTTCATCGCGTGCTCGCCTGATTCCCGTCGATTGCAGCACCACGCGGGGCCCGACTGCCTCGACAAACTCCCACGCCTTGAGCGAAAAACTCCCGTGGTGCGGCACTTCGAGCACGTCGGCTGCGATCCACTCGCGATGTTCGAGCAGCACCTCCATCGCCCCCGATTCGATGTCGCCCGTCAACAACACGCGCCGCACGCCGACATCGGTTTGGACCTCCAGTCGACACACGACCGAAACCTCGTTGTCCTTGGCCATCTCCGCCGATGCTGGTGGCCAAAGGACCGTGATCGCAGTATGCCCCAGCACGTCGTAATCGCCGCGAGCGATCGTCTCCGGCTCAACGTTGCGCGAGCTCAGTTCTTCATGCAATGACCGCAGCGGTGCGTTCTTTGCTAACAAAAAATGCTCCGGCACGAGCACGCGACCAATCCCGAACACCTCCATCGCATCCGGAAGCGAGATGTAGTGGTCCAGATCCGCGTGCGTCACCACTGCAGCGGAAACGGCGCGCACACCAAGCGCACGTTGCGCCCGTTCCAGCACCGGCCTCAGGTCCGCACGCAGCGAGCCGCAATCCCAGAGCATCGCCTCGCGCCCACTACGCACGATGAAGCACGACCCATCCCCGACCGCCAGCGTATCGATGCGCAACAGGACTCCAGGCCGAAGCGGTCGATTCCCCGTCTGAAACAGCGCAACGCTCGCTACGAGCAGCCCCATCGCTGCGATCAGCGGCCAGTTCCAAACGCGCGCCGCGCGCAGGTATGCCCACAAAGTCACCATCGCAACGCACGCCCATATCGCGCTCGAAGGCGTCACCACCGGCGACAGCGCCTCGACTGCCGCCACACGCTCGATCAAGCCGCCTCCCCAGTCCGCAGCCTCGACCATGAGCAGGACCAGCATCGCCGCGCTCCCGGGCCAGATCAGGTGCACGAACAGCGCAATATACCCCACTCCCAGCAGCACCACGATCAGCGGCGTCATAAACGCTGTCGTCAGCGCACCGGTCAAGTTCACCTGCCCGGTGTGGCACATCACGATCGGCAGCGAGAACAACCAGCACACCACACACACACCGAAGTATCCACGCACATTTCTGTTCAGCCGAGACACCACAGACCCGCGACCCTTCCTAACTCCCAAAATTTGCGGCTCAACAAGCCACCGATGTTTTGCCAAGCCAGGCCAAAGAAGCAGCGCTGTGATCCCAACACTCAACTGCGCACCCATCGAAAACACATCCATCGGCCTCCACAAAAACAACCCTACCGCGACCCACCCGAGGATGGTCAGTCTGTCATACCGCCGCCCCATCGCATCACTGACCAGCAACACCAGCACCATCACCCCGGCCCGCACGATCGGTACGCGCGCCGGAACCAGCACCAGAACCAGCACCACCAGTGCCGCGAGCACGAGCGACTCCAGCCCGCCGTGCTCGCCACTCAACCGAAGCCCCATCGCCGCAATCGCACACAATACCGCAAGATGAAATCCCGAGATCGCCAGCAGGTGCGATGTCCCTGTCGCTGCGAAGGCGCTGCGTGACTCACGCAGCGACGGATCATCTTCGCCGAGCAGGATCGCACGGAGGATGGCCCGTCCCGCTGTCGGCTCGCCATCGAGCAGGCTCGACGCCCGTGCTCGCAAGGCGCTCGTTGTACGCACCGCGCCCGCCCGCCATCCCGTCGCATCCTCATCAATCCGTTCGACCAGCGCCCCTGATGATGTCGAGACCGACCCCGCTCTTCCACTCAGTCTCGCCCACCGCAGCCGATCACTATCTCCCGGATTCATCGACACAACTGGCGGCAGATACCAGCCCACCAGCCGCACTTTCGCTCCAGGCTCAATGTGCGCAAGCGAACCCTCGGCCAGTTCATCGACATACACACGCACCGATCCGCTGGCACGCCTTATTCCATCCCCCAGTTGAGCCTTCTCGACCCGCAGATCAAAAGACGCGCCAGCCTGTTCAAACCGATATTGCGAGAGGCGATCAATTGCCTCACGCCGCGGCTCGGGCTTCGACAGCACGAGGCCTTCGACCGCCAGAAGCGTGCGCCCGTCGCCCACGGCAACGCGCTCGATCGAGTCCCATCGGATCGTCTCCGTCCGGAGCACGAACCAGCCGCCCGCAAGCGATCCGACCGTCAGCAGCAGGAGCACTCGTTGCCCGTGCCCGCGCACAAACACCGCAGCCACCGCAGCCACGCCCGCAGCCGCCCACCACGCAAGCATCGTTGTCTCGATCCGAGTTGCAACGGTTGCAGCTGCTCCGATTGCCAGCACGCACAACCACACCCGCTTTCGAGCCGGGACTGGTTCCTCCTGCACGAGATCAAGTGATGGCGCATCATCGAACACAGCGGACATAGTGCCCGTCAGCGTACCGAATTTGCCAACGCCAGGTCAGTTCCGCAGGTTTGGTCGCTCAGTTCCCCGACACAATGATGTCGTCGAACTCGCTGGCTACATCGCGGCTGCTCGGCTTGTTCTCGTCATCCATAAGCCGCGCGTTGGCACTTTGGAAGAAGTTCATGCCATAGTCGAGTCGGTTTCCCGAAAGATTCGTCGACCCGAACCCGCGATCCTTGGTACTCAGATAAATCCCGTCCCGGCCCGCTGCGTGCACCACGAATGCCCCGCGCCCGCGCGCTGGGAACAGCCCCTGAATCGCCGCCATCGATGGGCTCGACAGCACCTGGTCCACCGTCGAACCAGACCCCGTCGCCGGAGCCGACGCACTCCCAAGCAGTGCCCGAAGCGTGCTTTCGCGGTCCGTTGTACCCGCGCCAGAACCGATCAGGCTCGCCTTCTGCCCGGGTGCAGGCGACAGCGTCATGTCCTCGCCCTTCCGCCCGAGGTTGTTGGCCTGAAGAAACGCCGCGTTCGAGTTCCAGTAGAACATCGCAGGCTGCGCCGCGCCTGTCGCGATCGACGCAAAGTTCGCCGCCGACCTGGCCTGAGGCACCGTGTGCGTGTCTGCACTCCAGAACAGTACCGGCTGTCCGAACGAGTCCACCACATCGAGCAACTGCGGATCGTTCTCCGAACTCGACGTATGGCCCGCAACCCCAACCTGTTGGCCAGGGCTTGTCTGCGCAACGAAGTACTCTCGCGAAGGCTTGAAATACGCCCCGTCATCGGCACCCACCAAGTTCGGATTCACGAGAATGGCCTGATTCGCGATCGGCCCCACCGAGACAATCCCCGCCCCCGCGCTCGCGACGATCGCCTTCTGCCCGCCCAGATCGAGCATTGCGTTCTCCATCCCCGACATGCCGCGCGTCGCGTTGTCCGTGCTTCCCATCTCGCGCTCCGAGAAGTAGCCCGGATTGCGCCCGTTGTTGTCCAGTTTGAACTTGCTGGCCGCATTGGCAATGTCGCTCAGCAGCCCCTGCGTCGACACACGTCGACCCGCGTCCCGCGCCCCGCCAAGCACCGGAATGATAATCGAAATCACCAGCGCGATGATCGCGATGACCGTCAGCAACTCCACCAGACTAAATCCGCGTGATTGATCCTGAACCCTCGACATGCTCGGCTCCTGCTCCCGACCCGATCGTTGTGTTTCGTCCCGCCAAGACTCCGGCGGGAGCAAATGTCCGATAACACCTCGAGAGATGGTCCAGTGACACAGACCCGCCGCCCCGCACGCTGGGGCCTCCCGCTCTCAAACTATACGGCCCGGACCCGTCGAGGATGCTCCAACCTCCAGACCACTCTCAATTCTTCGTCCGCCCACACATGGCCCACAGCGATCACCAGGTGCCTCGCCCGCACTCTTCGCCCCCACAATCACTCACACAATCGAGTGAGTGAACACTAAGTTGCACGCTTGAACAGGCGAAGAGACAATATCCGCTCGACTGTCGGGCAGCGTGGCGCGAAGTCGGCGGCAGTTTCCACGACTCGTGGGCACTCTGACGAAAGGCGAATGTGATGAAAAAAGGTACTCTGACTGTTTTCGGGCTCGGTGCGTTGGGTGTTGTTGCGCTCGCTGTGATCACATTGCTCGTAGGGGCTGCAGCCTATATCGCTCAGCCCGTACTGCCCGTCGTGCCCGTTGAGGTGCTGTATCGCGAGTCTTATGTGGGGGAGGGGTACGTCGCCCAGATCACAAACAAGACGTCAAAGCACGTCGCTGTCAAAGCCCACTTTTCGAACCGAACATTGAATCAGTCTTTCCAGGCCACGATCGACTTGCCCCCGAGGGCAACGCGCGAAATCGGATGGTTGGAGGGATGGAAGTTGCGATCTGGAGACCACCTGATGATCTCCATGGCCGATCATCGTAACGTGTCGGCACGCATTCCCTGATCACCTGCCCCCGTGACTTGTCCACTTGCCGCGTGGTGCAGATGCGCCACGCGGTTTTTCACAGCCCCCGCATCAGGTCCGCAGCCGTCACCTTGTTCTCCGCTGTAGCCGATGGATCGAACGACGTGTCCAGATCAGCAGGCAGCAGCACCCGGAACGTCGCCCCGCGTCCCTCCGCACTCTCGACAATGATCCGCCCACGGTGTTCGTGAATGATCCGCTTGGTCACCGCAAGCCCCAGCCCGGTGCCGCGCAAGCCCTTGGTCGTGTTGAAAGGCTCAAAGATCCACGCCAACTTGTTCGACGGTATCCCCATCCCGTTATCAATAATCGTGATCTCGGCATACGGCGTCGGCCTCGTCGGGCCCGCTTCATGAAACAGCACACGAACAGTCACCACCCCACGCCCCGGCTCCACAGCCTCGATCGCATTGCCCAGCAGGTTCATCAACGCCTGATGAATCAGATTTGAATCCAGCGGGATCGGAGGCATCTCAGGGTCCGCGTCCACAATCATCGCGATCCTCTTGTCCTCACACCGCGCTTCAAGAAGCTGCACACAGTCCTCGACCAGAGGCCCGACGCGCGTCAGCTCCAACTCCACCTGCCTCTGCCGACTGAAGGCCAGCATGTTCAGCGTCAGGCTCACAATTCGATCGAGATTGCGTTTGAGAATGTCCCACCCGCCTCGCGCTATCTTCAAGTCATCCTTCTTGAGCCCCATCTCCACCACATCCGCCCCGCCACGCAGCCCTTGCAGGATATTCTTGATCGAGTGGCTCAGGCCCGCGACCGTCTCGCCCATCGCGGCCAGACGCTCAGCGTGCAACTGACGCCGAGTGTGCTCAGCATTGGCCAGCGCCAGCCCCGTGTGCTGTCCGATTGCGTTCATCAGTGCCAGTTGCTCGCGTGTGAACGTGTAGTTGGCCATCGAACTGTCGATATAGATCGCGCCAAACGTCGTATCACGAAACCGGATCGGCGAGCAGATCGCCGAGCGGATGTTGTACCGTTGTACGCTGTCGCCCGACTCAAATCGCGGGTCGTTCATCGCGTTGGAACTCAGCACTCCCTCACCCTGGCGCACTGCAGCCGTCAGAATCGTCCGGCTTACCCTGATCTCTCGGTCCTCGTCATCCTTCGGACGCGCGCGATACTTGACCACCGCTGGCTCCAGTTCGCCATCGGCCCCGGATGGTGCGACCATGATCACCCCGCGCTCGGGCTTGAACTCGGTAAAGATCAACTCCATCACCTGCCGCAGAAGCTCCGACTGATTGGCAACCTGCGTCGTCAGTGTCGTCAGCCGGTAGATGACGCGCAGGTGATCGACCGCAGCTGCACGCGGCTCGGGCTCGGCCAAAATCACCGAGTCTTCGTTGCTCTGTATGCGGTAATCGACTTCCGTCGAGAGATCGCGAGGGTCCATCACGCGCACAATCGACGCATCCTGGCTGTTGACCTCGCCAAACACGAAGACCGTTGCGCCCACTCGAATCTGATCGCCCGCGTGCAGCCTCGTGCGCGCGGCAATGCGCACACCATTGATATAGGTTCCGTTCTGGCTCTGGAGATCGCGCACCCACCACAACCCATCGTCTGGGGTTAGCTCCGCGTGCCGTCGACTGACGGTGTTGTCCGTCAAGGGCAGCGCCTCGCTCGACCGTCCGATGAGTTGAGGCTCATCGCGCGGGAGTTCGAACTTTCGCCCCGTGTCGGGGCCCGCTATGACCGAAAGGACCAGCATGCCACCAACCATACGAGCCCTTCCGCCCTGCGGTGCTACCCTCCCCTAGACATGGCCAAACGATCCTCAAGTTCCACACCCAATTCCGCCAAGGCTACCGGCGGCTTCACACCCGAGAACCGCATCGTTCTCCTCCATGGCCCCGATCTTCTGCTCCGCACAGAACACACCGCCGCCCTCAAAAAAGTCCTCGAAGGTGCTCACGGCGAGGTTGATGTCCTCCGCTTCTCCGGTGCCGATGCAGACGCCGCAACAGTCCTTGACGAGTGCCGTAGTTTCGGCCTGATCGCCGCGCACAAACTCGTCATTCTCGATGAAGCCGAACAACTCATCAAAGGCGAGGATATCCGCCCCCTCTTCGAGCGATACGCCGACAACCCTTCTCCCGGAGCAACGCTCCTCATTCGAAGCGGCACCTGGAGGCCCGGCAACCTCGACAAGCAGATCGCCAAGGTCGGCCTCATCATCAAGTGCAGCGAACTCGACAAGCCCGAAGCACACGCTTGGGTTGTCCGCCGCGCCAAAGACATCCACGGCGTATCCATCGATCGACCCGCAGCAACCGAACTTGTTGAACGGATCGGGTCCAACCTCGCCCAGCTTGACATCGATTTGGCGAAACTCGCCCTCGCCGCCGTTGCCTCAGGCTCCAAAACCATCACCATCGAACTGGTGAAAGAGTTTGTCGTTCTGACCAAGGAGATCAAGCCTTGGGAGGCTGCCGAATACCTGCTTTCGGGGAGTGCCCAGAGCGCGATCGGTTCGATGCGCAAGACGATCGAAACGTCGCCACGAGGTGCGGAGATTCCGCTTTTGTACGCGTGTTCGTCGACCGCCCAGAGTCTCCATGCCGCTGCCGTCGCGCATCGTTTGCGCATACCCATCGGTGAGTTTGCCAAACAGACGCTCGCACGCGGGACCTGGGCGGTCGAGAAACCCTTCCGGGCAGCCTCCTCGCTTGCTCCCGAGAAGACCGCGCCACTGCTCACGGCGTGCGTTCGTGCCGATGCACACTCCAAATCGGGGGTGGGTCGGCCCGATCGGTTGATCGAGATGCTCGCGATCGAGTTTGCCCGTACGGCCAGCAAGTCCTGACGCGCAGAAATTGCCGACCCGTGCGCATCACAACCCGGAAGGCAAGAGTCAGGTTCAACGATCCGATACCACTCCCGAGGGACGCAGCACGTCCCCTCACGGGAGTTTCGATCATGTCGCGAGTGACCAAGCACACCTCGACCGCAGCCGCAGCCGCAGTCCTGCTGTCCCTTTCCGCCTGCCAGTCCGCCCGCCAGAATGCTCAGGGCACCATCATTGATGAGTACAGCGCAGGCCTGGCTGCCCTTCGCAGTGGTTCGGTTTCGCCCGAGTTCCCTGAGGCTCGCGTGTCGGATCTGCTTGCAGCCGAGGGCACAACCTCCAGCCTCGACGAACTTGTCCGCGCTTCGCAGCAGGCATTTGCTGAAATTCTCGCCCGCACCGAGACCTCGCGCGACGAGATTGTCGTCATGGATCCCCCCGAGACAGTGATTGCAAGCGCTCCAGTCTACGACGAGGACAGTGCCGGGCTTGGAGCGCTCATGAGCGACTCTTCAGCCGTCATGCCGAGCATCACACAAGCCCCGGCTTCACTCTCAACCCGCGATATCGCGCGTCAGTTGGCACAGGCCCTGACAAATCAACTCTTCACCTCGACCCAGCCTCTGATCGACGCCTTGGCCTTGCTTGGGCTCGATGGGCTTGCACCGGGCGCGATCGATGCAGCTCTGGAAGTGCATCTCCTGTCTCCAGAAGAGCGTCGCCATCTTGACGCTGCCCGCGCCTTTCTCGAATCTGTGCGCGCTTCGGCCGATGGCGATGACGACGCACCAGCGGACACCGCTCAGCAGATTGCTCTGGATCTTTCCGAGACCAGGCCCCTGCGCATTGTCCGCGCCGAACTGTGCTCGCGCGTTGATGGTTATGGACAGTTTGCGACATTCGAGCCGTCGGTCTTCATCGCTGGCCGTCGTAACCGTGTGATTGTCTATGTCGAAGTCGACCGCTTCCGCCACGCGGAAGTCACACCTTCTTCGAATGTGTATGGCACGGGTGCGGGTCATTATGCTGTGGAATTGACGCAGCGTGTCGAGATCTACCACAAGGCCGACAATGTCTTGGCCATGGCCACCCCAGTGCTGGCCGATCGGCGCGTGTCACGAAATCGATTCCGCGATTACTACGTCGTCACCGCGATCGACCTGCCACAGACCCTCACAGTCGGGCAGTATGAGGTGAAGATCACGATGCGCGATCGGGCGGACAACAGCCTTGCCCAGGCCGTGGTGCCTCTGACCATCGTCGCCGACGCCAGCGCCATTCTCGCAGACCACCCCTGAACAAGGGACACAGTTCCATGCCAGTTTGGCATGGGTGGCACAAACCACAGACACAAATCGTCACTCAAGCGCATGCGCGAACGGGACTTTCTGCCCCGCAAGTCATCTCTAGGCCCTGTGGGCCCCTTGGCACGCTCTATGCAACCTCTCACTTCTGTACACGTTCCGTGCGGTTCTGGCCGACCCAGACGAAGTCCGTCTGCCCGGCCTCATAGGATTGATCGATCCCGCCGGTCGACGAATCTCGCTGATCGGCGGCTGGCGACCGGAGTCGGACACGGAATGGTCCGATCTCTACGAGGGTTCATCAGGTGGGTGAACCCGCAGTTGAAGTCCTGACGAACAGTTCGTCAGACGGGAGGACATATGTTTGAACGATTTACCGACCGCGCGCGCAAAGTCATGGCCCTGGCCAATCAGGAAGCGCAGCGCTTCAACCACGAATACATTGGGACGGAGCACATCCTTCTGGGCTTGGTCAAGGAAGGCTCGGGGGTGGGTGCCAATGTCCTGAAGAATCTGGATGTTGACCTGCGCAAAGTTCGCCTTGAGGTCGAAAAGCTCGTCAAGGCAGGTCCGGAAATGGTCACGATGGGCAAGCTCCCGCAGACCCCGCGCGCCAAGAAGGTCATCGAGTACGCGATTGAAGAGGCCCGTAACCTCAACCACAACTACGTCGGGACCGAACACTTGCTGCTCGGCCTGCTGCGTGAGCACGACGGAGTCGCGGCTCAGGTTCTGATGAACCTGAACCTCAAACTCGAAGAAGTGCGCGAAGAAGTTCTGAACCTTCTCGGCGCGGGTGCCGAGACGGACACATCGGCGGGCGAGACTGCGATTCCGGGCGCAAACCCTGGCAATGGCGGTGAACCCCGTGGTGCGCGCCGCAAGAGCCAGACTCCGGCACTCGATTCCTTCGGGCGCGACCTGACCGAACTGGCGCGCGAGTCGCAACTGGACCCGGTCATTGGGCGTGCGACAGAGATCGAGCGACTCACGCAGGTTCTCTGCCGGCGCACCAAGAACAACCCCGTCCTGCTCGGCGAAGCTGGCGTGGGCAAGACAGCGATCGTCGAAGGGCTTGCGCAGCGCATTGTGGCGCAGGACGTGCCGGACATTCTGCACGACAAGCGGCTCGTGGTGCTCGATCTTGCGATGATGGTGGCGGGCACCAAGTATCGCGGACAGTTCGAGGAGCGCATCAAGGCGGTCATGAACGAGGTCCGCCGGGCCAAGAACGTGATCCTGTTTATCGACGAACTGCACACGCTCGTTGGTGCGGGCGGGGCGGAGGGCGCGATCGATGCGTCCAACGTGCTCAAGCCGGCGCTGGCTCGCGGCGAGATTCAGTGCATCGGAGCGACCACCTTCGACGAGTATCGCAAATACATCGAGAAGGATGCGGCACTGGCGCGGCGATTCCAGTCGATTCCAGTCGATCCGCCCACCGACGCCCAGACGGTCGAGATCATCAAGGGCCTGCGCGATCGGTATGAAGAACACCACCGCGTGCGCATCACGGATGAAGCGGTCAAAGCAGCGGTCGAACTTTCCGGCCGG
>JAANMU010000876.1_pt1 | contig 32071 bp, 30 predicted proteins | sample 7279701 | NCBI WGS metagenome assembly JAANMU01 (sample SAMN14094539, study PRJNA606508) | bioreactor metagenome | isolation source: A lab-scale SPAN reactor treating ammonium-rich wastewater day 57 | place: Ireland: Galway | collected 2017-03-13
TAAATCGGGGCAATGGGATTCTTTCTTCGAACGAAAGACCAGACCCATGTCCAGTGGGGAATGTTTCAATCCCCTAAATCGGGGCAATGGGATTCTTTCTCCCTCAAAAATGAGGCTGCAAGTAGCGCCCGACTTGGTTTCAATCCCCTAAATCGGGGCAATGGGATTCTTTCGGGATACACAGCCCTCACAGTGGGACATCAAGTGGTAGTTTCAATCCCCTAAATCGGGGCAATGGGATTCTTTCTAAACGCATTGAAGATGGCAGCATTTCTGATATGTAGTTTCAATCCCCTAAATCGGGGCAATGGGATTCTTTCAGGCTGGGGAGCTGTAAATCCCAATTCCGAGGTGTGTCGTTTCAATCCCCTAAATCGGGGCAATGGGATTCTTTCAAACGATCAGCTTGGTCTTTCTCTTTTGCAAGGACAGGTTTCAATCCCCTAAATCGGGGCAATGGGATTCTTTCTTGTCAAAGGAGATGGTGTCACGAAGTACACTATCGTTGTTTCAATCCCCTAAATCGGGGCAATGGGATTCTTTCTTATCCCCTGAACGACGCTGTACGCGACGCATGCGAGTTTCAATCCCCTAAATCGGGGCAATGGGATTCTTTCTAGTAGTCCCCCATATTTGTTTTGAGCCAGCCATCCAGTTTCAATCCCCTAAATCGGGGCAATGGGATTCTTTCGGGTCCGTCGGTCGAGAACCCTGTGGTTTCGGTGTGTGTTTCAATCCCCTAAATCGGGGCAATGGGATTCTTTCTGTTGCTTGCGCAAACCGCTTGCTCTGTTGCTTTATCCGTTTCAATCCCCTAAATCGGGGCAATGGGATTCTTTCTTTCGTATGGCGCGCAGTGGATAAAGCAACAGAGCAAGCGTTTCAATCCCCTAAATCGGGGCAATGGGATTCTTTCTCTGGCTTTTTGATCGCCTTGAATCACCGTTATTCGCATTATAGCACTTTTTTACAACCGCTTGTACAAACCTTGCGAACCTCAGAGGCAGAACACGAAAATTCACGCGAAACTCCCGGAAGAGGGTTGGGTGGCGCCTCCCCGAATCGCTTTGGAACTCCTTCAAATTCATCCTTTCCACTCCAATCTCGATTTGCGAACGGTAATCGCTTTGGATCGCAGTTACGGCGGTTTGCCCGAATCACGCTCGCCGCGTACAATGCCGCTCAAGGAGATCGAAACGTGAGAACCGAATCGGTAACATACCCGGCAATTTATATCATATTCACTTTGCTGAACGCCATCCGCAGAGGCATCGAGAGAAAGAACTTATGGCGCGAGTTTCGCAGACAGCAGATCCCCCTCAAACCGCGCTTGTCGTTTTGGATCGCAGTGTGCAGGGAGGCGGGGTTGGTTAAGGATGATGCAGGATACGACACTTCGACCGCGCTCGGTGCAAGGTTGCGAGTAACAAGTTACGCGCGGCGCTGGCTGAACAAGACCCCCGAGGAGCAGGCATTTCATCTGATCGAGTCGTGGCAGAACGCCCCGAAGAATCACAGGGTGCGGATGTTTCGCAGGAAGTTATTGTGGAAGTTGAAATACGACAAGCCGCTCACAAGCAAAGACCTGGGCGCGCTCAACGGATTGGAAGCGCTGGGGCTGGTAACAGGTGGAAAGATGACGAAATGGGGCAGGTTCTTCATCAACCCCGCACGCACTGCCAAAAAAGGCTTTGAAGCGTGCGGGGTCAAAGGTGAAGGGGAATTGCCCACGCCAAAAACCGCTCAGCCGTGCAAAATTCAGGAAGAACAATTCATCGCCTCCATCCCTGACCACGCCGATCTATTATGGGACATCGAAAGATATCTGCGCCCCAAATCTCCCGGCACATATCCCCTCACAAAACGCGCCCTTCAATTCCAGAGCGGCAATCCAGACGAGTTGATCGAATTGCTCGAGCGCGGACTGGGCAGACCCCTGCCTGGGCAAATTAAAGCCCTCGTCCTGAATCAACCCTCCATCCGCATCGCGGACGGCGTTGTGCTTGAGTTTTCCAGCCCATCGGAATTACGGCAACTTCGGCGTCAGCCCGCCTTCAGGAAATACATTGGCGAGTTCCTCTCCCCTCAGCGAATTCTGGTTTCGCGTGAAAAGGCAAAGGGGCTGTTTCAGATGTTAACGCGTCGGGGAGTCTACGTTCATTGGAATGAGGAACAGACCGATGGGAGTCAGAAGCGTACCCGCTTTCCGCAAAAACAACAGGTCTTGCAGCCCATCGGGAAACAGGTCCCCAAACTGGAGATCATCGAAGAGTACAAAAAGTTGGGTCAGGCTTTGGAGGTGTGGTATCGCGCGCCGGGATGCCCGGCGGAGAAGAGACGCATTACTCCGCTCCTGATCGAGGAGCGCGGCGGGCAGACCTACGTCATTGCCTATTGCCAGACCCGCCGCGCGCAGAGGACGTTTCGGCTGGATCGGATGGAGGTGCCGGGGACGTGGTGAGGGAAGGCATACACGGGGACAAATACACAGGTACACAAATGGATACGTGTGTACCTGTGTACCTATGAACCTGTTTGCCCAGGCGCCGATTTACGCCTGACAAACAATGCGAGAATGGCAACACTCACAGCGATCCAAAACCAGTTTGACTTCATCACCATCCAGGCGACGAAGCCGGGGATTTCGCTGGCGGGCAGCGCCCCCGTGCGAATGTCCTCGAGGATGTTGAGAAACTCGCGCATTGTATTCTCCTTTCTTATGTCACAGTGCCATTGCGAGGAGGCGCCGGTCGAGTAGCCCTGAGCGGTTGTTGCGAAGGGCGTATCGAGACCAAGCCGACGATTGCGAAGCGTGTCTGTGGCAAGCAATCTCCTGTTTGTGAGGGGATTGCTTCCCGCAGGTCGCAATGACGGAACTACCTCAATGCAAAATGAAAATCCTCTCCTCCGCCGTGCGCGCGTCACCGAGCCGTTCGATGCGTTTTACATCCTCTGCGCCGAGGAAGTAGAAGCGGATGCTGTCTTCGTTTTCCACGATCAATCTCCTCAAACGTTTTCGCAGTTCGTCAATCTCACGCGGCTTGAGCCGGCACTCGAATACGCTGTATTGCACGCGCGTACCGAACCCCTCCATGGTTTTCATCACCTTGTAGCGGCGGCGATTGGAGGGGATGTCGTAACTGACGACGAGGAACTGGGTGTTCATCCCTCATCCCGCCTTCGGCAGCCCTCTTCTCGCGAAGCATCCCCGAAGGGGACAGGGAGAGGGGACGGGGGTGAGGGGTCACCGCACCGTGAACGGCACATACTCATTCGCCTCGCCCAGGATCAAACGCGCCATTGCCTGCGCCTGAAATTGAAAGACATAGCGGTACGAGACCTGCTGATCCTGATAGTGGAACATGCCTTCGTCGTTCACGCGGTTTTCGTACAGGACGATCATCTTCTCGCGCCCATCAGCATTCAGGTACACTGCGTGGGTGGAAGCGCGCGGTTCGGTGTATTCGTCGCGTTCGCTTTCTTTTTCAGACAGATCCACCTCCTCGAAATCCACCAGTGAGACGAACGGCCGGTTCACCGCCTCAAGGACGATTGAATCAGCCACGATGGGCCTGAACTCTTCCATCAAATCCAGCGCCATCGAGGGTCGCCCGTAATCAATGGCGTGGAAGAAACCGAGATACGGGTCGAGACCGATCAATTCGCAGGCGGTGGTCATATCGCGCAGGACGAGCGAGTACGTAAACGAAAGCAGGGCGTTTACCGGATCGGTCGGAGGGTGATAGGCGCGCCTCTCGAAATTCCACGATCCGCCTTCGGAGGGCGGACGCAGCAGGCGGCGCATCAACCCGAAATATTCGCGGGCGGCTTGCCCTTCCATGCCGCGCAATTGATCCAGATCCCGCGCGCTCACCACCTGCCGCGCCATTTCATCCATCCCCGCCAGGGCGCGTTCTGCCCAGGGCGCCCGCTCCGCGTGGCGCTGCACGAGGGCGCGCTGGTTGATGATCTTACCGCGCACAATACCCTGCGCGGTCCGCAGTGCGAAGTGCGGATCGGACGCGAGCAGGGACTGCTGGTGGCGCAGCCGGCCGTTCTTGTGGGCGGTCCGGATTGTTCTTGAAATGTAAGCCCCTGACCCCGATAAATAAACGATATCCGCGTTCTTTCGGGTGAGCGCATGGAGCGCGGGGGTGGTGACGCTCACGCCTTTGCCCATCAGCACCACCTGATCCACTTTAATCAGAGGCACGGTTTCCAGGATTTCATCGCCGCGCTTGACGAGCAGGCGGTCATGTTCCTTGTGCAGTTGCGCACCGGGTTGGGTAAGATAAAGTGTGGACATGAGATACTCCTTTCATCGTGTCATGCGAGGGCTGATGGTCAGGTAGAGCGAGTGTTCCTTTCGCTCGTATCGAGACCATAGCCCGAAGCAATCTCCCCCTGTTCGAGGGGATCGCTTCGTCGCTTCGCTCCTCGCTATGACAGGCTACTTGATCACCGCGCCGAGCCATTCCAGCTGCTGGTCCGGCGGGAGAATGCGCGTCTTTTCCAAATTGGCTTTCAGGTGCAGTTTTGCCAGCGAACGCAGGGCGTCGTTATAGGCAACCTCAGCGCGATCCTGATCGGAACAGAGGATCACCCAATCATCCGCAAAGCGCGCCAGGTTGTGGCCCGAGCCGGTCATGCTCAAGTCGAACGGATGCAAATACACGTTCGCAAGCAGAGGCGAAAGCGGACTTCCCTGCAAAACGCCGGCTGGGGAGGGACCTGCCCTGCGGTTCAACAGATACGCTGTGATTGCGGCGACCGCCGCCAGCCCTGCCAAGCCGCCAGTTGCCATCACTCCCTTTTTCAACAAGCGTCTTCCCAACGGTGAGGAGAGTGTGATCTGCGCGGCTTTACCCGCCTTGTCGAACAAACCTGCGGCGCGGGCGCGCACGAAGCCCATTCCGATCATCAAGCCGCTCGAAATGATCTGTTTGAACGCCATGCGCTTCATGCTGGAGATGCCGTAATCAGGTTCGGGGTATGGAGAGGCCGGTGCCGCCGCACCCGGCCCAGGTCCAGGAAAGGAAGCGGATTCTTCGTAATACGAGTAACGCGGATAGTCGTAAGGGTCTGCCTGGTGAACGATGGATTCCAATATCCAATTGAAACCCCTGCGAGCGTAATTCCGCACTGACTCGATGCGTTTTGCAAACTGCATGTCCGCGTTTTGAGGCGGTCCCGCATGCATAATGCCAATGTCCAGCCAGGCATGCATAAGATCCAAAACGCGCCCATCGTGGATCTTGCGCCTGAGCATCTTTACCAGCAGGTCGTGATCGAGCGTATCAAAGCAGGCAGCGATGTCGCCGTCCACCGCCCAGCCGTATTGCGGGCGCAGTTCCTGAACAAATGCAATTGCATCGTTCAATGAAATGCCGGGACGAAAACCGAAACTGCACGGCAAAAAGTCCGGCTCCCACAGCGGTTCGAGAACCTGCTGGGCGGCGCGCTGCGCCACACGATCACGCACGGTGAGGATTGCCAGCACTCGTTCCCCGCCATTACGTTTCGGCACCGAGAAATACGCGGGCGGTTCAGGTTGATAACGCCCTTTCATCAACATATCCCTCAACACCTTGAGCTGCGCGGCAAGGTCCTTCTCGAATTCGGAAAGCGAGACGCCGTCCGGTCCTGCCGCGCGCTGGCGGCGATATTTGGGGATGTTGCCGCGCACTGCCCGCCAGGCGGCAAGCAAATTTTCAGGCGCAGCGACCAGTTCAAGAAATTTTGTTGTCATAGTGACACCTCACTTTCTTCGTTCGCTGAAAAAGATTGCGTACCCAAAACGACATGACCGCTATCCAGGAAGTAAACCCAGCGGCAGGCACGTCCGTACGTCAGGTCAATTAATCTGCCATCCTTGCGTGCCTGCCGAACCGCGCGGCGGATGGGTGCGGAGTCGTATTTTCCAATGGCGATCACCCTCCGCACAGCCAGGCTTCCTGCCATGCCGATCTCCTGAAATTCATTCATCCTCATTCTCCGTCTGCTGTCTCGTTGGCAAGCGCGTCCGCCAGGCGATTTTTCTCGCGCGGGATGTGGTGGAACTGCACCTGCTGGAATTGCGCGACCAGTCCGCGCACGCGTAATTGCGCCTGTTTCAATGCAGGCGCCCGCGCCGCGGCAAGCCCGCGCATTTGCTGAACCACAACGAGACTGTCACTGAAAATGTGCACTTCGCGTGGGCTTCCGCGCAGGGCGCGGAGGGATTCCAGGGCAAACGCTACCGCGGCGTATTCGGCTTCATTGCAAGTCATTGAGCCCGCACGCCGATTGAACCAGTGAAGGATCCGTCCCTTTTCGTCGCGGACGATTGCCGCCAGTCCACTGACGCCCACCTCCGGGCGTATCGCTCCGTCTGTAAAAACGCTAATCCGCTGCGGTCCAAAGAGCGCAAAGGGATTCATGGTTTATCTCCATCAAACATTTTCTGCATCTGGCTCTGTTCTTCTTCGCTCAAACTTTCGAACGCGGCTTTGGCAGACTGGGTCAGGGACGATAAGACACTTGGCCGGATCATCTGTCGCACCCGGCAAAACAGGATCATGTTGGGATCGCCTGTAGGGATAGCCTGCCACGGGCGCACAGACGCTGCCAGGATGTCGGCGATCTCAGACTGGCGCGGGTCAGCGCACAGGAAATAATTCGACAGATACGAAACACTCTCTCCGCCGCGGTCGAAGTCGGGTCGCAATGCCGGCACCGCGCCCAGCGAAAGGGAAACCAATGCAGCAGAAAAATCGGCGAACTCCACACGCTTCAATACTTCCTCAGCATTCAAATCGTTGACCAACTGAAACGCATCCCGACAAGCCGACACGAGTTTCTGATAAAGATGTTCATCCCCGACACTGCGCCAATCACTGAGGTATCCCTGCTCGAGAAGACTGTCGCGAATCTCAGCCGCGTTTTTTGTGCCAAGTACATACGCCCATTCCATGAGGTCGGGCGTAACAAGGCAGGCGCGGAATGGCGATGAATCTCTTGATGCAAGCAAACTCTGCCCGTCGAACCGGTCCTTGAGACCTTGAAACTTGGACTGTAAAATGTTCAAATCAGTCTGCGCTTTTTCGAGTGAGGAGATCAGTTGTTTGCATAAATCAACCAGATGTCTTCGCAGTCGTTGTTCGAACTGGAAGATGTATTTGTTTTCCAACGTCTGAACGATCTCCTCCCGTAACTCGATCAACTGTGCGTGTTCCCTGCGAAGAAAGAGAAAGTCGAACAGCAACTTCGCGTGAGAATACAATCTGCCCGGTAAGCGCTTTATCCAGCGCGGCGGATCGGGCAGGGCGCTGATCGCCTCGTCCAGGCGCTCGATGGCGGATTGATATTCGTCATCCAGAATGGCGGCAGTCTCTTCTTCGTTTTGAACGGGCAGGCAGGTTTGGATGCGTTGGTAGATCACCCTCGCCAATTCCTGGATGACTTGCAGATTGGTATGGATTCCACCCGGATATAGAGAAGAATGCGATGGCAGGGCGTTCAACTGATTTTCAAATGCCGCGATGACAGCTTTTCCCAAATTAACAGAATTGGTTTCCAACGTTTCGTGACAACGCGCCAGAGGATCCTTTTCGAAGAGAGCGGCGTATCCCATGATTTCGTCCCCCCATTCCTGCGGCGGCAAGCCCTCGAACTGAATTTCGACCAGGTGCAGATCAAAACCAATGGACTGATCAGACCTGGTTCGATACGGTGTGCCATCACAAAGTTGTTCCGCCCAATCAGATTCGCTCCCAATTCCATCTGCGACAGATCGCGTTGCATTTTCGATCTCCTTCGGGTCAGGAATCTTCCCGACGAGAAATTCCACATCGAGCGCCTCCGCGCCCAGTCGCATGGCGCAGGCTTCCTGGAGGGTGGATGGATCATAGACCAGGGCGGTGGCTCCCGCGCTGTGGTAGTACGCTTTTCCCTGATTGCTGGCTGCCAGCGAATACTCGTGCACGAGCCTTTGAGCCAGCCTGCCGGAAAGCAGGGCGAGCAAAAAGTTTTGTATCAACACGCCAATTTCGTATTCGTTCTTTGCCTCCAGCGAACCTTCCTTCCACGCGTCGAACAAATAGGTTTGAAGTCCACAGCCTGCCTCCTCCGCAACTTTCTCCAGTTTTTCCAAATGCAGATGCAGGCGCGCCCGTTTTTGATCCCTCGCCGGATCGAATTCAAAGGTTGCAGTTTTGCACAGCAGGTATATGTAAGCGCCAGGTTCGTCTGCCATCCTTTCAAACAACGCATCGAGGAGCGGATATAGTGTTTCGGAACCCTGCTCCGCCAGATCAATCACTACGATCATACCGAGTGAAAGGTTCTGCTCACCGTCAATCCCAAGGAGAAGGTATTTCTCATGCAGACGTAATTCGTGCAAGGCGGACGTCAAACTTTCCGGCCCCTGTTCCGCTTCTCCGCTGATCCTCCGAAGCTTTACTTCAAACTGCTCCTCCCTCTCCGTCGCCGCCTCGAAGAATCCAACCATCGCCGAGCGGCGTGGATCGCCTTGATGGAACAAGATCTGAACTTGAGGCAGAAGATTGCCCGCAAATTCACCAAGACCTATCACCAACGTTGGCGAGGGAAGAATTGCCTGTAGTTCTTTCATGACAAAGTTCCTTACAGCTGGCCCAATTGAAGTTGTTTCGCCTCCAACGCGCGGATCTCATCCTCGATCTGGCGGCGGAGGTCACCGTCGGGCGGCATTTTCGTCAGAGCCTGTTTGTGTTCCAGGATCCGTTCACCGAGTAGATGGACGGCAGCCTGGTTGCCCATGTTGACGATGTCCTTTTCGATCATCTGCTCCGCCTGCCGCACGAAGTCGTCGCGCAGAACAAAGGCATCCTCCGCTTTTTCGCGTCCCTGGTCGAGGCGGTATTCACGCATCGGACGGATGCCGCGCAGGGTGTATTCCTTTTGCGGGTCGAAGTAATAGAAACTTCCAACCTGGATCACGTAGTTGAACGCTGCCGCAGTCGCAAAGGTGCTCCGCGACTCCTGCTTCTCTTCGGGGATCACTTCATCCGCCAGGAACGCTTCGGGGAAGATGTGAAGCGGGTCAATCCCGGTCTTGCGGCGCTTGTCGTAGTACGCTTTGTAGTCCGCCATCTCGCGCAGGAGAAACGCTGGAAGCCCGTGCTGGACGCGGGCGAAGTCAATGCGATGTTTGAAGCCCGTGGATTTGATCTCGTACTGCGGATCCTGTTGGTAACGCGGCGGGATTAGATCGCTGTGTTCATCCTCCACACCGATGATGCTCTTACCCTCCTGTCCTTGGATGCCGCTGTTGGCGTCATACTGCCAGAACGGGTGGCAATAACGCGACAGCCGGTCCAGGAACGCCTCGATCTTCGCCGGAGCCTGCTTCCCGTAATAATCTGTCAGCGCGCCGAGAAGGGAGGTGTTCTCGACCTCCTCCTTGAAGTAACCTCGGCTGTGATCCTGAATTTGATCCGCCCAGTCGGTTTCATCCCAGGATGCCAATTGTTCCAGCGAGTGGATTCGCGTTTCCTCCGCGAATCCCTGATATGAAGCGAGCGGGTTCAAAACCGAAGCGTGCTTTCCGTGGAAATATTTGATGTAGCCGGTATCCACCGCTTCGATGTTCAATTCATAAATTCCCTCCTCCGCGCTGGCGGGTTTGAGGCAGTGATCCGCGCGCTCTTCGAGTTTCTCCACCGCGCGTTCCACTGCTTGACGAATCCCGAGCAGGGTCATCTTCCATTTGCGGGTCTGCTCCGCAATCTGCTCGTACACGAAGATCGTCTGTTTCTGGGCGTGAAGTTGCAGCGCCAGCCGGTTGGTCTCCGCCATCCAGGTCAAACAGTCGTTGCGGGCGCGGTTGATTCCCTCCTGCCAGCCCTTGCGGAAGAAGATCTTCTGGATGGCGCGGATCACGTCCCCAGACATGGCGCGCAGGCGTTCACGCGCCTGACGGTACGCCTCCTCTGCCGAGCCCAGTTCCATGTCGCTCGCGCCCAGTTGCACCACACGTGTTTTCAATTCCGCGAACGAAATTGCCGAATCGGATACGCGGTTGCCTTCAGGGATGGACTGGAGCAGTTCCTCGATCACCGCCTGCGCAAACCTCACGCCACGTTCGATGGCGAGTTTGGATATCTCCGTTTGGAGGTTTTGAATGGCATCTTCCAGCAGGCTTTGAGTCTTCTCGGAAATCTTTGCCCTGATGTATTCCCGATCCTTTGCATCGCTTTCCTCCTGCATGGCAAGGAGACGCCGGATGTTCTCCACATCCACGGCTTTGCGAATGGCTGGCAGGTTCGATCCGACCACGCTTTGTCCCGCCAGCAGGTCTTCCAGCATTTGATCGTCGCGCAGGCGCATTTGACCGAGTAAGGCTTGAGTAGCCTCGCGAACCTGGCGCGGGTCCGGTTGCGACAGGGAAACACTGTTCAGCATCGCCCATCCAAACTGGGCGCTGCAATAGGACAAAATCTTTTTCGCTGGATAGACCAACGAAGCCGCCGCCAGGGAACTATATGCCCGCCGCCGTCCCTGAAATTCCTCGAGCAGAACTCCCACATTGGCGTTGAAGCCGCGAATCGCGCCGGCAATGGAGGATCCCGTGTCCAGAAAGATGGCGGAGGCGATCATGTTGAAGATGTCATCCTCGGAGTTCAAACGGTTGCCAGCCTGATTCCCCAGCTCCACGACAAAGGTTGTGTCGAACGGCGGCGCCTGAACGCTGATCGCCGCGCCTTCAGGGTACTGTACCCGCCAGACCGGGGTTTCAATCAGATAATTCGATTCCTTGAACCAGGCATAGGTATTGGCGCGGATGCGCTCACGCTGAACCGGTGTTTCGTTCTTGATGGCTTTATCGAGGATGGACGGCAGCATGGCGATGGCGGAGATCGTCGGGTTCGCCTCGCGCAGGAGGTGCCGGCATAGGTAGGCAAGGTCAAAGGCCAGCGAACTGCCCGTCCCGCCGCACGTGGAAAAGACCAGCACGACACGCACGCTCCCGCGTTCCACAACGAAACGGTTTTTCTCGTTGCTCATCTGTTCCGTCGCGTCGATGTTCTCGATCTGTTGCACGGCTTCCACCGCCTGACGCAAACGGTCAATGAAAGCCGGACCCGAGTTGCGGTCGTTATACATGCGGAAGAGGGACAATCGTCCGACGGGACGCATTTGTCCTGCGCCGCGGTTGATGTATCCCGGTTTCAGGCGCGAGTCACGGGGCCACCAGGTTTGAATTGCCGGGAAATTCCCCAGATGAACCAGCACCGCATCAGCGTTGAAACCGTTCAGCTCGGCGCGTTCGCCGTTCCTGAACCATGAGGCGACAAACGGGTCCACGGTGCTGTCCGCATCCACCCACAAGAACCGCAAAACGGGGATGTCGCCATAGGCGCGGCGGATCAGTTCCTTCAGCCGCCAGCCGATCTGTCCCGGGCTCGTTCCGAGGAAAAGGAACAGAGTGGGTTCAAAACGGATTTCGTTTGCCATATTTGATTCTCCTTCTACTCACCTGAGTCGCTCAGGTACTGAAAATTAAGGTCCTGGATCCGGAATACGTCTCCGTGGTGCAGGACCACAGGCGCAGAGACACGGGAATATCCTCGGCGGATTTCACCGATTGGCTCAAGCAGGACCCGTGTTCCGCCTTCCGTTTTCTCCGCAATGAGATAAAAGTGTCTGTCGTCCAGCCCGGAATCGCGGATCGAAATGTCACAATCTGACGAACTGCCAGCGAGAATCCTCATTTTGGAAAATGAATTGAGATCATGCTCAAAGGAGGGTGATGAAGGCAAGGAATTTGTCTGCCAGTACCGCAGTGTTCCCGTGATAAGCGCGGGCTGGGCATTTGCGCGAATCTTTCGCACTACAGCCAGGGTAACAAGGGCAAGCATGAAACCCGCCAGACCGCCCCACTTGAAAACCGTTTCGCATCTCTGATAAACACCTGGAATTTCAAATGAAAATAGCGCCAGGCTCGGTTGCAGTACGTACTCTGACGAACTTTCTGCCATCAGTTGAAATTGGTAGGTTCCGGACGGGTAGCGTCCAGAAGGCGAAGTCACCTTGAGGTCAAATTCCTGCGAGCCACTCGTTGCATTGATCGAAGCAGGATACGGTTGCAAACCGTCTGTGCCGGAGACGCTGAATGTGATGATTGCGGGATCGGGACTGAACACACGCAAGCGAACCGGGATGTGACCGCGCTCATCGAAACAACCATTTGAAATCCATTCTCCCGCCTCCAAACTCAAAATTCGCATAAACTTCACCTCGAATTGGGAGGAGACTGTTTCCTCATAAGGCAAACCGCGATATACAGCATTCCTGAGCGTCACCCGAATCTGGTAAATCCCTTCTTCTTTGGGAACATAATCTGCGGAGTAAACCTCCCCTTCCTCCTGAACAAGCTGGACGCCTTGAATCTCTCTGGAAGGAGATTTAATCGAAGCGATGAGTTCTCCGCTTTCAAGGGGAAAATGGTTTGCATCATCCAAAAACACACGCACCTGGATCGCCTCTCCACCGAACTCATGGAAACCGACTGGTTCCTGGAGTTTCAGTTGAGGGAATGCGATTACGTCCACAAAGCCGCGATGTTCAACCGGAACATTTGCCTTGTAACCCTTGACCTCAATCAGATAAGTTCCCACTTGAGCAGTATTCACATACAAACGCGAGAAGACCCCATCGCCGGCCTGCCTGTCTCCGTGAGTGCCATCGTCGTAAAAGAGATCGAGACTTTCAAGCGTACCATCGGGCAATGTGACAATGGCTGAAAAGGTCGCGTCGCCGATCACGTTCACGTGGCTGCCGTCCGCTAATTCCTCCGCCATGCGGAGTTCGATCAACATCGGCTTCGATTGTTGGTGGCGCGCTCCCGGCGAGTCCATCTCGACTCTGAGACGGGAATGCAGGATCGTGTATGCCTTGAATTCCCCTCCACCTTGCGCGTGGAATTGCCAATTCCCTGAAGGCGGGCTTTCGATTGTGAAGACGACAAAACCGGGTTCGTAAAAATAAAACCTGGTGCGTTCGTCATTTGGTGAAATCGTCTCGCCGCCCGGCGAGTGAAGGCGGGCTTCATCTTTACCGGCACTGCTGAAGATGAAACTGGCTTTGTCAACGTAGGGAACCAGCCCCGGGTCCAGAAAGAACGAGAGGTCATCCGGGGATGCAGCCAGGACCGTGCGATCCTTGATCTGACCCAGGATGCTCAGGTATGCGTCGAGCAGATCTGCCGCGTGGTTCGCGGGAATGACCCGACCACCCGACTCGCGGGCAAGGTGATCCAGGAACGGAGTCCGGGCGGAGGATGTCAGGGCAATGGACAGAACCGGGATGTTCCACGATTTTGCCCGTTGGATAACTTCCTCTTCGTAGTTCGCAGGCATATTCGGAATTTCCGGTTTTCCATCAGTGAGGAAAATGATATAGGCAGCCCCGTCGCTCGGATTTGCCTGATCCAGCCACTCATCTACAGAAAGAAATGCCGACCTGACATCCGTAAACCCATCCGGGGACCGTTCCTGGATTTGCTTGAGTAACGCAACTTTGTCATTTTCGTGTTCAATCGTGACCAAACCATCCGTCAAAAGAACGCTATCCGTGGAAAAAAGGATGATGCCGGCGGAGTCGCCCGCATCCAACAAGGACAGAAACATCCGCGCGCCCGTGAAGCGGTGTCCATCCGGGTCACTAGATTCCATGCTGCCGGAGTTGTCGAGGATCAGGATGACGCTGATTCGGTCTGCCAATGCGGAGTCCCGGAGAAAAGATACTCCGACCCCAGTTGCATTGACTACAAGGAGGGCGAACAAAAAGGCATTTTTCACGGCCTGTTGAACCATTTCCGTTTTGCCAAGCGGCTCCATGTATGGATGTGCCCTTGAATCCAGAGCAAGATGGCAAGCAACGCGACTGTTCGTAACATACTTTTTGACATTCGGACTCCTTTCAGATTTTCCATTAGGTTTCAAGATGATAGAGAACCTGATGCCTCAAAAGTTAAGATAGAAATGGGTGACCTCGGTATACGGCCACCCATTTGCCGCCTGTAGGGTTTGGTTTAGACGTCGAAGAATCTATTTGTGTTTTGGTTAGAAACTTTGAATAACTCTTCGTTTGTAATTCCCATGATCTTGGCAAGATTTGGAAGCATCTTGCACATTCGCAGACGTGGCAGCAGTCCCGCTTCAAATGCCACTAATTCCTCCATTGCAAACCCTGAAAGTATTTCCAAGTTTTCCAAAGTGACCTTTCTACGGCGTCGAACTATATTGAACAGGATCCCTATTGATTCTTCCAAAACCGGGTCTTCACTAATCGGACGCACTTGCCCCTTCTCACGCACCCAACCAGCAGCCCGAACGAGCAGATTCACTCTGTGTGAATCAGGTTTATGTTTTATTTGTAGTGTTGTCATCTTCTCCTTGAAATAATTATTGATAGTAGAAAGCAGTTTGAAAACAGACCATCTTGGACCACCTCCTTTATGTCGGCATGTCTCTGGACCTCCCTCGGCACGGACAACAAACGCTTTTCGAGTCGATTCAATAGATGAATATTTAACCAAATTGATATTATGTATTGCTCTCATAAGTTTTTCATCCGGCATTAAATAGCCGCGCTCTGACATTTTCGCCGAATATCCTGCATGATCTGAGTGATACGAGCGGGCGACACGCTGAGATATTCAGCAATCTGTTTGAATGTCCATTCCTTTTCAGAATACAGATGCAGAATCAACCGTTCCCGCCCGCTTAAGTGCTGAAGGATTTTCTTGACATTTTCTCGAAACAATTTGTCTGCTACCTGCTCTTCCGGCGTACCAGTGTCAAGATTTGGATTGAACTGTAGGATCTTCTTCTGAATCCTCGCTTCATCAACATCGGTATCGCCACCAGAATCTGGAAAATGGATTTCGCGTTTCATTGTTTTGAGCCATTTAAGTGCCTGATTCCGCACAATTTTCTGCGCCCATCTCCACGCGCTCGAGTCGCCGTAATCGCCGCGGTAACTCGCTGCATGAAGAAGCATAATAAGAATTGATTGGCTCACGATCTCAGCAATATCGTCCGCAGAGAAGGATGAGCCGAAATGAGCGGTTATGTATTGGATCAATGGCAGCCATACGAGATCGTTGAGTTCGGATCGAGCGGTTGTATCTCCTTGGGCAATTCTGCGAAGCAGGACATGCAAACCTGTTGGATTGTTCACGGCATTGCTCCAAATTCTGCTGAATTTACGCCACCTCCTTCGAGAGGTCGGCGCTGATACAAACCATAAGCTGGGTAACCATTGCGAGCCTCCTTTCCGTGGTGTTCATTAGTACAGACCCACTCGCCGCAGAAAATTAAGTCCCGGGAACAGGGATTCCCATAAATGGGCGCGCGAGATTCTTGAGTGGACAAGTGCGACTCGCTGGAGCCCTTGAGTGGCTGAGGTGAGTCATGTTCGCAAAACTCCCGGCGAGGCTTGCATCTGCAGAGCCTGCTTGATAAAATCCTGCTGAACCCATTGACACAATCAGGAAAAGAAGGTTCAAACGGCAATTGCTTTGTCATGTTGAGCGCTCCTTAGTATTACAGCGCAAGGTTGAACGAAATGGATTTGAGTCCGCTAATCCTCGCCAATTCACACGAAAAATTAGCGAAGTTAGCGTGGATTAGCGGATAATCACCGCGACTTTGCGCTGTAAGTTAGTCAAACTCGCGGAGTCATTCGCGTTCGATTTTCGCGACAATATAGCCTTGGACAAATGCAAGGGAAACACCATCGGAAGGACAGGAAATGACTGGGAAGGTTGTTCCTAACGGTGCTTTTGCCCGCCTTGCAAGGTATTGATAAGGTCTGGAGATTGCCTGTAAACTCCAGAAATAGGGGAAAACGCCGCAAAACACTAGTTCTTCAAGGGGTCGGGATAAGGAATCTCACCCTGTTATAAGGTTGTTTTTTTGCGTAATTCGCCCATAATTGAATAACCTGGAGATGGGAATGACCGTCAAAGAGAAAATTTCCCCAATTCATGATTTATCCGGCTCAAGGGCAGGTCCTCGAAGCAGGTGGTATTCTCTTCGCTCGGGTTTTGTTGTTGGAGCGCTATTCGGTTTTGGTGCCGTGATTCTGTATCTGTTCAGTGAAAATCACCACCTCAGCGCAGCGCTTGTGGCTACTATTTCATTTTTGACATATGGGGTATTGGATCAATATTTCGGACAACGGTTCTATGGATCTTCGATACGGTGGAAAAAGTCCTTTTGGATAATATGGAATTGGATGGGATTACTGGCGCCCCTGTTCGTTTATTTCTGGTTGGTGCGCGGTTCCGATGCTTCAGGTCCGACTCTATTATGGCCGCTGCTGGTCTATCCCTTCTACTTTCTTTTGCGTCTGTTTCATCCGCAGCAGTTCATTCCCTGGATGGTCATACCCATTTTGATATTGCCCATCGTTGCGTATGTCATCGCAAGCCTCTTTTCACCACACAGTAAGCAAATTGACAATGCAGTAAGCGCGATCTGGCTGTTCGTTACTTTGGCGGTAATTAGCGTTCATCTGCGAACATGGGATTACCATAAGAACAGATTTGACGCCTATCGTATGCTCATCAAGTGGGCTGGGAGTTCGGACGCCAGGCTCGAGGACGTGGAAATTCATCTCCAATCTTTGGGCGCACGGTTGAAACTGGATCGTTTGACGGTTCTTGAGATATTTCGACCAAGCTCCAAAGCCAAGTTCAGGAACGTAGAGGAGGAGAATCTCTCGGTCCCGACAGATGCTGATATCAACGCAGTCCGCCCTCCCCTTTATGTGAACATCCTTGCAAAATACCTTCGAAAACAAAACGATAAGCCGATACGCCCCTGGCCCTTGACTCACGGCTTATTAGAACTTTCCTACCGAGAAAGAAAATCTGTTGCCTGTCCGGATTCAAAGTTGCCGCCCTGGGTCAATATTTTTTACAATCCTGTGGACGGATCCGGTTACGAGAATTCTCGCTGTGAGTTTGTCGTACCTATATGGGACAGCCCGAAGGGAGAAATCATTGGCTTTGTTGATTTGCAAAGCGAACAGCCAAATGGCTTGCAATCTGAGGATATGGATTATCTGAACGCTCTTTCAGCCGCACTGGCCCCGCTGATCACCAAAGCAAAGCATGAGAAATTATTACTTGGCATTGAGCAAATACGCCGCTCGCTGGAAAAAACCAGCGATGAGGAGAGCATATTCAATGTGGTGGCTAATTTTGCGCTGGACTATTTGGACGCAGATGTTGTGACATACTATAAATTGGGATTTGGGTCGGGTTGGCCGCTTCTCCCGCCAATGCAGCTCGGAGCATGGTACCCCGATCGCCTCCAGGATGAAGTCTTCCTCCGGATGGACGCTCCTCCAATTTCTTTGGTTTCGAAGTGGATGCCTGTTTACGAATCGGAACCAAAGTCGAACCCCCAATTTCTCCCATCAGATTGGGAATCCTTGGACAGGCAAAAATATTTCATCCTCCGTGAAGAAATCCAATCAACAGTGTTTCTTCCCATTGGGATACCTTCGCGACGGATCGGTGCTCTGTTCCTCAACTTTAGAAAACCAAAAAGTTTCAATCCATCCTTTCGCCTGGAGTTGGAGATTCTGAGACGGGTGATTACTCCTCACCTGGAATATACCCGTCAAATTGACGAGGCGTATAAGGGTTTCGGACAGACGGCGTTTGTGCTGCATGATCTCCTGAGAGAGTCCCTGGGCGCCAGCCTTTTCTTCGAACCGTATCTCACTCAATTGAAAAAAGCCTACTATGCCAAGAGCGACATCGAATTTGAGGCTGTACACGAAGAATTGAAAAATACCCTGGGGGTTCATACGAAAACCATCAAGACGGCTTATCTAAAGTCAACCTTGAACCATCATAAGAAACTGGAGGAAGGGTTGGCTTCTGCCTTCCGGTTGGCGGCTGGTTGGCTGGAGGAGCAGTATTCCGGACGCAGTTTTCGATGGGAATTTACTCCTCCCTCGATCAACGCTACACTTCCTTATGATTTGCGTCTGGCAATCAACAGTATTGTAGTTGAAACTGTACACAACGCCATTAGGCATGGCAGGGCTAATCTCGTAAAGGTGAAGGTAAGGAGGGAAGATAGAGAAATCATCGTTACAATACTCAGCGATGGCATTCCTTGGGATCCAGCAAGCCCGCATGCGCCGTTCTCGGATTTTGGAATATCGGCACGTCTGACCCTCGCGCATGAACGAATGAGGGCTGGACATCAATGGAGTGCGGAAGGACGCGAACTAATTGTAAGAATCCCGATATTGCCCGTTGTGGATGGAAGAGATCCGTATGAAAATGAAACAAGCGCTAATCGTGGACGATGAGCCTCTGCAGTGCAGAGGGGTTCGAGGCGTTCTTGAGACTCTCGGATACATGGTGACAGATTGCAATAATGCGGAATCTGCTCTCAAGTTAATTCGAAACAGCGATGACTACTCACTTGTCATGGTGGATAAAAGCATACCCGAACACCAGGGAGATAAAAATGACGAATCCATTGGCGCCTACCTGGTATTGAGGATAGCAAGGGAATTTCCCTTCACTGGCTACCTGGCGCTTTATACAGCCTTATCAGAGCCGAATGTAGGGGATATTCGACAGGTGTACCAGGCGGGCGCCTCTGCGTTAGCCGCCCCCTCCGGCTCGGACGAAAGGACATTTGCAAACGCCGTTGAGATGGTGGCAACCGGACATCAGATTCTCTCGCCTCGATTCCGGCATTTTGGGATTCAAGCGCTTGATCCCGACAATCAATGTCCACTCGACCAGGTAGAGTATTATTGCGTTCGTCTAATTGCAGAGCATAGGGGAAAAGAGGGTGCATCCGAAAAATGGGGTCCACCCGTGACCATCCATATGATTGATGATCTTCTGGAAGATATTTATGCGGTTATATCATTTGAGATAGAAGGATTTGTAAATCTGCCCAAGGAGAAGAAGTCTGTCAAACTTGCGGAGTGGTATCACGACAAGGCGGTCAAGCTCTATGGGGTAGCCCTGCCTGTGGCGTATGAGTCCAGGAAGAAACGCCGAGGCGCATATGGAGTTTCAAGCGAGGCCAAGCACCAAAGCATAAACAACTCATGACAAATGTCCAAAACTGTTGTAATTTCGCATTTTTGGGTATAAAATAAAACCAGTCGGGTTTCCTTGCCGCCCATTTTCGGGGGTCCGAGAATGGGGGCGCTCAGAGTGCGAGGAGGCGGTATGCGCAATATCCTGGTCAACGAGGTGGGGGAATGAGAAAGGGAATTTGGTTCACCCTCGGTTTGCTCGCGGGTTTGTTCATCTCTGTCTTGATATTAGTGGGGGCGATCTTCGGCTGGCAGGCGACGCTCGCCGCTTCAATTCCCGAACCTTCCGATCTGCCTCCCGCCCAGACTCCCGCCGATCTGCAATCCCAGGTGGATGACCTTTCCCGCCGCATAGACAAACTGGAAAACGACCAATTCTTCACCCTGCGCGAGATCGAACGGAAGATGGATGAGAAGTTGTACATACTTGGGGGAATCGCCTTGACCATCTCGGCCATTGCGACATTCTTCGGCTGGAGAACATACAAAGATCTGGATAAGACGATTGACCAAGAAATCCACCGCGCGCTAGACCAGGCAATTTATCAACTCGACCCAACCAATCTGAGAATTTGGGTCATTTCCCGCGAAGAGGAGCAACCGCTTGTCAATAAAAGGACAGGACAAGTCGAAGAGACTCTTCAACTGAATGTTGAAATGGAAAAAGTTGCTGAGCGTCTCAACCTGAGCGGGCTTCCAAATGTGGGGATGCGCGAAGAACCTGATAAGAACAGTTATCGCGGGGTTACCATTGTGCCAATCTTCAATCCAACCATGGAAAAGGATTTCGTAGATTTCTTGGACCGCAACAAATCCTTTTTGCATAAAGAGCGCGCCGCTTTTGTGTTGTACACGCTGACTTATTTTGTGGACAAAAGCACGCTCGCGGCATACCCAAACCTGGCGGCCGCCAACATGCCACCCACAGCCGCAAGTATGGTTCTGGTGGTGGGACGCGGATTGAAGAATACCAAGCCGCAAACAGTAAAGGAGGAATCGAAATGAGCGAAGACAGCATCCTCAAGGAATTTCGCGTCACGCTGGAGACGGTCACGCCGCTGTTTTTGGGCGGGGCGGAGGCGAGAGCCAAACTACCTGAACTACGTCCGCCCTCCATACGCGGGGCATTGAGATATTGGTTGAGGACAATATTAGGGGGAGTACATGGTAATGGGGACATAAGTAAAATCAGTACCGCCGAAAGCAATGTGTTTGGCAACGCAAGCGAATCGGGGTCATCATCTCCGATTGTTATACGGTTAGGCAAAAAACGAAGCCCCTCAATAAAGTCATTTTCTGAAATTGTGGCAAAGAAAAAGGTTCCTAGACCTGAAGGCGGAGGAATGAAGACTGTGATTGGCAAGCCTGGAACCGCCTATTTATTTTTTGCTGCCCGAGAAACAACATCGGAAGCGGAACGCAAAGCACTGGATGGTGAATTTGAGGTTAAGATTTTTCAAAAACCATTTTCCCACAAGAAAACTTGGAATCAAGTATATGTGTCACTCTGGCTACTGACGCATTTTGGCGGTTTGGGAACGCGCATTCATCGGGGAGCAGGTGCAGTTCAAGTGAAAGATATTGAAGGCGAAGATGAATTAATCAAGAAACTTCCGCTCCATATTCAATCCGCTACACCCACGGCATTAGTAGAAGAATTAAAGAATGGGTTGAAAACCTGCCTTGAGATTCTTGGTCAGCCAGGCGAATTTCCTGAAATAAATCAACCTTTCCACTTTGATATGTTGCACCCACGTGTTTGTAAAATCTGGGTGGTTGACAAGTCATACACAGGTGGATGGCAAACGGCGATTGAAGAAGTGGGTGTTTTCTTACAAAAGTTTAGAAATCGCCGCCCGAAAGATTATTTGACTGTGAAGAACGCTATTGTACAGAAAGATCAACTTGCCAATCCTGTAGAGCGCGCAGCTTTCGGCTTACCTCTTCCGTTCTTTTTCAACTCGCTGGGGAAGAAGACCGCAACAATATCGGTATCGCTACAAAATCCACAGACACATATAGAATATGAACGAAGAGCATCTCCGATGTGGATACGTCCTGTCAAGCTGTCGAACGGAGATCATGCTTTAGTCTTGCTTTGGTTCCAATCAGAATTCCTTCCACACAAGCCAGGGATGACAACCCAACTTTCCCTGTCGATTGACAAGGTGAAGCACGAACCGATTTTGGGATCCGAGCCCAATAACAATTTGTTATCCACTTTTCTGACTGGTTCTGACAAATCCGTTTCAGGATATTCCCTAAAAGACAGAGGACTATCTTTATTGGAGGTGAAGTATGACTGACGCCCTCCTCCTCTTCACCTTCTCCCCCGTCCAATCCTTCATCGCCGAAGCGCGCCGCGCCGCGGATCTGTACACGGGCAGCAAGATTCTGGTCAAACTGGCGCAAGCCGCAAGAGAGAACCTGATTGAACAAGGCGGTGAAATCATCTATCCTGCTGGGAGTACGGATGACGTTCCCAACAAGATCGTCGCAAAGATTTCGTGGGAATCTTTTGACAAAGAAGAGAATCCGGCAACAAAAGCCAAATCCGCGTTGTTGGGAAAATGGAAAGAGATCGCAGAAAAAGCAAAGGGAAACTTTCGAAACGACGACTTTGGCGCGATTTGGGATCGTCAAATTGCCCCCGACTATCTTTGGGAAATCTACTGGGCTGTAGCAAAAATAGAAAACGGAGATTATCAAAAAGCATACCGCGAGGCGGAATCTGCGCTTCAAGCCGTAAAAGCAACGCGCGCTTTCAAACAGGCTGACGAACAAGGGTTCAAAGATACATTAAGCGGCAAGCGTGAGGCTCTGCACGATTCCAGAAGCGGAAGAAAATACTGGGAAGACATTACCCAGCCAGGCAGCGATTTCGTGCCGATCAAAATCCGCCCCGGTGGACGCGAGCGACTGGATGCGATCGGGGTGATCAAGCGGTTTCATCCTGAACTTTCCAGGAGAGGGGTTGCTCCCTTCAACGGTTTTCCATCCACGAGCAGTATTGCAAGCCTGGATTACCTCGATGAAGTTCGCGCCGATGTCGGAAATTATAAAAAAGCACTCACAAAACTCTTTGGCAAAAAAGCCAAACTAATGGAGATTCGAGATGATGAATTTCCGTATGACGGCGATTTTCTCTATTTGGAAACTCTCACGCCGAAACGCCTGCAAGATGATTACGGGCTTGAAAACAGTGACGTCCAAGCATATCTGAAAAGCGCAAGCGACGAACTCAAGCAATTACGCAAATTACATAACGATGAGAGACCCTCCCCCTACTACGCCGTCATCAAACTGGACGGCGATGATATGGGACCTCGCATTCGTGCCTGCAAGACCAAAAAGGAACACGAGGAATTCAGCAAAGCCCTTTCCAAATTTGCTGAAGAGGTGAGGAAACTTGCTAGTGATAAAAAATATCACGCCTGCATTATCTATAACGGCGGAGACGATGTGCTGGCGATGGCGTCGTTGAGTAAGGCTGTCGAGTTCGTCAAAGCGATGGCGGAACAATTCAAAGAGATCATGAAGGAATGGGGCGCCACCGCCTCGGCGGGGATCGTCGTTACGCATCATCTCTCTCCGCTCAGTAATGCTTTGCGGCAGGTGCAAAAAGCGGAAGAGAAAGCCAAAGAACAGGAGGGAAAGAATAGCGTTTGTGTTACTGTACTGAGGCGCAGCGGCGAGACTTTGCAAATGGTCAGCAAGTGGGATCAGATGGATAATTTCCCCGTCTTCGTAAAGTTGTTCACCAACAAGGAATTGTCGGCGAAACTGCCCTACGATATTGCCCAGGCGTCATACGCTCTGCCCGTCGCCAATCCCATGTCTGCCGCCGAGATCAAACGATTGGTCAAAAGGCACGGCGCGCCGAAGATTGACGAGCGAGATGAAACAAAGAGGCAGGAGCGGAAAAAGAAATGGATTGAAGAAAGGGCAAACGACCTGAACAAATGGGCAGAAAATCTGCCGCGTGAATTCCTAGACCGCGAATATCAAATCGAAGGACTCGCCAACTGGCTTTCTTTGGCGCGCTTCGTTTCACAGGGAGGTCGAACATGAAAACCCTCTTCCTCCGCCCGCTGGATGTGTGGATGTTCCGCGACGGGCGTCCCTTCGACGCGGGGAGCGGGCATCGCGCCGAGAGTCTCTTCCCGCCATATCCCAGCGTTGTTCAGGGCGCCATTCGCACACACAGGCTTCTCCAGCATGGCATTAATTTGGGAGATAAAAGTGACGCAAACAAGAAAACAATCGCTGATCTGGTGGGAAACCCAAACACATTTGGCAGTTTACTTTTACGCGGACCGTACCTCGCCAGATGGGACGGCAAGACCCTCACACGCTACTTCCCCCAACCTGCCGATGCCATCGCCGATGGACTGGACCTCATCCCTGCCCAATTGGGCAAACCGAACGATACGCTAAAAACCAGTTCACCATTTCCACAGTTATTTGGGCTGAATCAACCGACAGGCAAACCCAAAGAATCGCTCTGGGTGGATGAAAACTCACTCAAAGATTATCTTGCGGGCAAACCCGTCAAGGGCGTGCCAGCCTCCAGTCTGTTCCTGCGCGAAGATCGCGTGGGCATCGGCATGAACGAAAAGCGCGTCGTGGACGAAGGCATGTTGTACGAAGCGCAGTTCATCCGCCCATGCAAGGATGTGGGACTGCTGATCGAGGTCGGCGGTGAGGGCTATGAGAACTTTCCAGAAAACGGGATCATGCAACTGGGAGGCGAGAGCCGCTCCGCATGGTTCGAGCAGGTGAAGGCGGATCCGCTGCCGAGTCCAAAGAAAGGGAGACACGGCTACAAAGCCTACTTCCTCACGCCCGCGTATTTCAACGATGGCTGGGGAACCGATTGGAGCAAAATTTTCGGCAAGCCCGACGCGTTGAAAGCCGCCGCCATCGGACGTTATGAAAGCGTCGGCGGCTTCGACCGCGCCAGCAGGGACAATCACAAACCCGCGTTTCGCTATGTCCCCGCGGGGAGCGTCTATTACTTTGAATGCGATCAGGAAGCCAGCATCACCCAACTAACCGACTCAGATAAATTCAAACAAATCGGCTACGGTCAAGTCATACTGAAGGAGTGGTAACCATGTCTGAACATAAAACCATGCTCTACATTTATGCCGAAACGCCCCTGCACGCAGGGACGGGGCGCACGCTCGGCGCGGTGGACCTGCCCATTCAACGCGAAAAAACGACAGGCTATCCCATCATCCAGGCAAGCGGCGTGAAAGGCAGTCTGCGCGCGGAGACCCATCCTTATTTCAAACAAGAAAATAAGGTGGATGATTGGCTGGCTGTCTTCGGTCCCGAACAAGGCAGCACGGAGCCAGGTAAAACCTCCGCCGATTTTGGAGGCGCGCTGTTCATCGGCGACGCGCGTATCTTGCTCTTTCCCGTCCGTTCGCTGGCGGGCGTCTTTGCCTGGATAACCAGCCGGGATGTGCTGGAACGGTTCGCCCGTGAAATGAAAATGGCTGACCAAACTTTTCCATTGGAACTGCCCGCCCGTCCAAGTGACGATTCGTCCGCATGGGTTACCGAACCTTCCAATCTGCTTGTCAATGGACAGGTTGTCCTCGAAGAATACGCTTTTGATGCGACCAAAGATGCCGAGATCAAAAAGAAGGAAACGGAATTCGCGGGCTGGCTGGCGGATAACGCCTTTCCGAACGGTTATACCTACTGGACGGACAAACTCAAAACCAACCTGTGCATCCTTCCCGATGAGGATTTCCGCGATTTCGTCAAATATAGCACGGAGGTTCAAACTCACATCGCACTCGATCCCGATAAAAAGGTCGTCAAGGGCGGGGCGCTGTGGACGAGCGAAAGCCTGCCCCTGGACACGCTGTTGTACTCTCCCATCATCGCCACCAATGCGCGCAACCGTGAAGATAGATCAAACGGCAAAGATGTGATGACGCTTTTCCGCACCGCCCTCGGCAAATTGCCCAACAACCAAATGCAAATGGGCGGCGACGAAACGACGGGTCAGGGCGTGGTTACTTTGCGGCTGGGAGGTGGGGCATGAGTAAACAACGCGATCTGGAACGTGAGCGCGCTAAATTTGCTTGGGAGAAAATCCAGAAGATCAAGAACAATCCTTCTGATGAGGTGAAAAGCAAGTATGGTACTCTTGCGCAAAAAGCGTCAGCGGATATTCAAACGAACGGACTAGGGCAAACGCTGGCATTTTGGCGCGCAAAAGCAACTCCTAAAGAAAGGGGGAAGGAATCCCCCGAAAATATTGCTCACGGTGAAATTCTGAAACACATCGAAGGCTGGCTGAACAAAGATGGTGGTATGAAATTAGGAAAAAATGATCTTGTGGATTGGATAACGAATGTCGCAAAGACGAACGATTATCGCCGCGCCACAATCGAAGCCATCGCTTTTTTCATCTGGCTGAAACGATTTGCCGAGTCGGAACTTCCTAGAGACAAGGAGTCTTGATGTCGGACTACAAAATCCCAATTCCGCAAGCCAGCCAGGAAGCATTTTGGACGATTTGGGAATACGATGAAAGAAACAAAGTTCCCAAATACAAAGGAACGCAACTCCAAAACGCTGGCTTGATTTTCGAGCGGTATGTTCCAGAAATCAAAGACGATTCCACACTTAAAGAAGTTGGTTTGCGGGCTGTCCTCGAAGCCTATGGTAATCTTGCTAAGCCCGACAAAGAAAAAGACGGACTTATCAAGGCTTGGAACGCGCGTTGGGAGCGCCTTATTGATACAGCAGACGCCAAACCGTTTGAAATGAAAACCGACTGGCGTCTCATCGCGGGTCTTGGTCGCAAAGGCAGTCTCGAAATTGGTTTCACTTTCCATCGTTACGGATTTCCCTATCTGCCGGGCAGCAGCCTGAAAGGTCTGGCGCGGGCGTATGGGTTGCTGGAAATTGCATCCCTGCTCGAAGAAAAGAAACTTGAAACTATCCGCGCCAAAGTGGCAGAGAATAATCATATAAAACCAGAAGAAGTTGGGCTGTTGAGCGCGCTCGACACAACGCTCTCGCGTGATGTAGAAAAGAATTTCAAGGATGAGTTCGAATCCTGTCAGCCAAGTGCAGACATCATCAAAATGGCAGAAGCCTTCCGTACCATATTTGGCACGACCGACACAGCCGGGAAAGCCATCTTCTTTGACGCTATTCCTTATGCCGTGCCCAAATTGGAATTGGACATCATGAATCCGCACTACCCTGATTATTACAATGACCGCGATGGAAAGCAGGGAATATTCCCCACCAACTGGCAAAACCCCAACCCAGTCAAATTCCTGACCGTCGCATCCGGAACGGTCTTCCGCTTTGCCATCGGCTGGCGCAGTTCGCCGCAAGATAACGAACCTGCTTCAGAAAAGAAACAAACCAAATTTAGTTGGTGGAAGGGCGACCAGATCGAGAAAATCAAGCAGCAAGCGCCTGACGATCATCCTGCAATGGTGAAACTCGCGCGCCGCTGGCTGGAGGGCGGTCTGCTCGAACTCGGCGCAGGCGGCAAGACCAGCGCGGGATATGGATACTTCATAGAGTAAGCAAGACTCCATGCTCCTCTCCGCCGTCCTCTTCCTCACCTCCACCGCCTCCGCCCCCATCTTCGGCGCGTTGGGGCGACCGGCGCAGGCGTGGTTCCTCAACCAGGTCATGCGCCATCGTCCGCGCCTGGCAGAGTCATTGCACGATGAAGGCGGCGTCAAACCCTTCACCGTTTCCACGCTGCTGGATCGTTATGGGCATCCGCACAAAGCAGGCGACTGGCTCAAAGAGGGACAGGAATGCTGGCTTCGCATCACTGCCATCGGCGAAGAACTCTCCGAAGTGTTTCTTGCCAGCGTCCTGAAAAAACTCCCCAAAACGCTCACCCTCTACAAAATGAACTTCCGCATTGACGGTTACACCCTCAACCCGCGCGAACATCCCTGGGCGGGACAGACCTCCTTTGCCGAGATCGCGCAGGATGGACGTTATGAAAAAGTCCCGCGCGACGTGCGCATGGAATTCGTCTCGCCCACCGCTTTCCGCAGCAATCGCAGGGATATTGCCTTGCCCGTTCCGGGAAAGGTCTTTCGGAGTCTGGGAGAAAAATGGAACGCCTCCTGTCCTGAAGCGATGCAGATCCAGGATTTGTGGCCCGACTTTGCCGAAGACAGCATCATCGTCAATGAATTGACCGCGGTCAACACCGTCCATTGGGAATTTGCCGAGAGGACGCGCGGCGCTGCAACCGGTTTTACCGGAACCGTCGGTTTCTCCCTCCTGTCGCAAGCCAATACGCTGCAACAATGGCAGCCCTATTGGGACGGCGCGGACGTGGTGATGCAATCCCTGGCGCGGTTTGCATTCTATAGCGGCGTCGGGCATCACTCCACGATCGGGATGGGACAAGCCCGCGTCGTTCCCAACCGAAAGTCTGCTCCTGTTTCGAGGCGCGGCTCCCTCCCTCAGCGCGCACGGGGATAGTACAGGATTCTCGTCCAGCACAGGAGGAAAATCCATAACCTTGGATTATGTCCCGTTCTGCAGGTATACCCACAGGCGTTCCATACTTCCAATATCTCGTCCGGTCAACTCCTTCCACGCCAGAGGGAGTTCAAGATCGAACAATAACCAGCGTGATAGAAGATGGATCGCCGACGTTGCCAGCCCGATCCTGTCCCCGCATGAGCAACGTGTATTGCCCGTTTGGTACTTCATTGGAATGCCAATCAAAAGACCAGTCGTTGCCGTGTTGGTCGGCGTAAAAGTCGAAGTTGGTGTATTTGTGACGGTAGGCAGCTGCCCAATCCAACTCATCACCTGCGCACGCAAATCATCGAGGGCATGCGGGGCAAAGAGCAGTTCCCAGCCCTGCCATTCCCCTTTGCATAAAGGACATTGATCTGGAGCAATGGCATGTTCGTATCCGCAATTGATACAGATCATCGCGAGACTCCAGTTGCCCCGAGTTGTTTCCAGAATTGGATCCATGTCGGAGGAATGGAAACCAATACAGGGAATAACGCGCCGCGTCCTGCAGACGGTGCCGCGAGAAACACTCGCGGCGGCAATCGTGATGTGGTCTCGGCATTTCTGCGCGCTTCACTTTCGGGCACACCAAGCGAACGATAGAAAGCAAAAGCCTCATCAGGTCCGAGCCGGCCAATGAAGGCGGTGGATGCCAAACTTAGTGAAGTGGGATTCTTCATCAAGTCGGCGGGCAGGTGAGTGATCAGTGTCACGCCCACGCCGCGTTTGCGCGCCCGTCTTCCGAGTTCGTCCAGCAGATCGGTGAAAGGACCGCTTCGCAACAATCGCCAGCCTTCGTCAATGAAGATGTCCATTGGCTGTTTGCCGACGGTGACCGCATGATATAAAAACCATGCCAGGACTGAATGCACGATGGCGCGGTTTTCTTCGCGCAAGGAAGAGAGATCGAAATTCCACCACTGACCAGAAGGGAAGTGGGGTGAAAGTAGGGATTTGGGCCTGTCGAAGAAACCTTCGAACAGACCACTGCGCATGAAAGGGCGCAATAACGCTAATGGCATGGCGGCTTCGGGCGCATTGACCGTGCCAAGCGTTTCCACGAATTCCGCAATGGACATTGCGCCGGGTCTGCGTTCCCATCTGCGCTTCACGGCTTCATGCAAGGCAGCCTGAACGCCGGGGATAGAACCGACTCGCCCGCAAGCGCGGCAATCAGGAAACGCGCCGCAAGTAATAGTTCCGCCGGGTTATCGCCCTGCAATGGATGAATGAGGCAGGTTTCCTGATCATCGGGAATACCGGCCGGCACGACCTTTCCGCCCACGGCTTCACATAGTTTGTTGTTCTCGCCTTCTGGGTCAATCGAGATGACGGTGCGCCCCTGCAACAACCGTTGCAGCATGATCCAGCGCAGGAGGCTGGTCTTGCCTGCGCCGGGTTCGCCGAGAATGAGGGTGGTGGCATGAGGCGGAGGCGGGACCGCGGGGTCAAGACCTTTGGTAAAAGAGAAATGTACATCTCGCCCATCGCGGGCATGCGTGCCGATCCAGACCGAATCCTCAACGGGCATAACCTGTCTGGAAGGAGCAGGCAGCAATGGAAGTGTTTCCTCCAAAAACAACGTGGGTTCATCCAATCCCGGAAACAATTTTCCTCCGGGCTGAAAATGATGCAGGGCGCGTTCGGCGATATAGAAGAGGCGTTGAGCGGTGAGTCCACGCGCTCGCAAATTGGATTCAATGACTCTGCGCGCGGCTTCCGCCTCTTCAAAACGATCCCGTTCGACAAAGAGCGCCGACATCAGGGCGATCTTGAACGCCGGCTTGCCGAAGGTCAGTTCCGACTCGGCCGCATCCATCGCTTGATCGGCTGAACGTTCCGCCATCGAAGGTCTACGACCCGTCTTTTCCGCCAGTGCCATCATGAAACCTTCGAAGAGCGTGCGGCGCGCACGTAAGGAACCGCGCAAAACGTCCGGCGGTTCGCGGCGCATGGCAAGCGAGTACACCACAGGCAGATTGGGATAAAAGACTTCGGCGGCGAGTCGTGACCAAGGGCGGTCTGCCATTCCAGGCACACCCGTACCGCGTGCGGAAAGAGGAAGCAGATAACCGCCCGGGAAGAGCAGGTGATCTTCGAGAATTTCCACGGCTTCGGAGGCGATGGAGGCGGCAAACTGGTCTTGAGGTTCAGGCATGGGCGGCATGATACAAAAAGACACGGGCAGGTCTTCCATCCGTGTCGGTAAAGGAATCATAGGTTTATAACCTCCTTGGTTTCGACCCACATCCATTCTTTCTTTTTTCCATGCAGTATCTCTTCTCGAATGGTCTGAAAGGGAAGACCCAATCCATACGCTATTTGGCGTATTGACATAGTTGACACCCCGGTTCATAATATTACAATATTCTAAATTTCTAATATAGTAAAGGCATCCTATGACAGATAGTCAACTGTATAAACTGCACGCAAGCATCTGCCACACTTTATCAAATCCCAAACGGCTGGAGATCATCGACCGATTGCGCAAGAGAGAATTGTCTGTGACCGAGCTGGCTGATGCTTTGGAAATCAGCCAGGCGAACTTGTCGCAGCATCTCGCGATCATGCGGCAAAGGGGCATTGTCGCAACGCGGCGCGAGGGATTGAATGTTTTCTACAGTTTGAGCAATCCCAAGATCGTCCAGGCTTGTGATCTGATGCGGCAGGTGCTTCTGGAACATCTGGAGGCCGGCGCAAAACTGGCCCGCAAACAATCCATGAAAAAGGAAATCGCTTCATGACCGGGAACAATAAGACCAATTACCTGCTCATCATCAACGATGGTCCGTATGGCAATGAACGGCCCTATAATGCTCTTCGTCTGGCGATGAATCTCGGCAAGCGCGAGGGGACTCACGTGCGCGTCTTTTTGATTGGCGATGGCGTGCAGTGCGCCGTGAAAGGACAGGACACTCCGCAGGGATATTACAACATCGAACGGATGTTGGGTTTGGTCTCGCGCGCCGGCGAAGTCGCCACCTGAGGAACGTGCCAGAAAGCCCGAGGTCTCGGGCAGGAATACTTGATGGAAAATGTCCAGCATGGGAGTATGGACTTGCTCACGGACTGGACCTTGGCGGCGGACAAAGTGCTGACCTTTTGATAAAGCGGAAAGTGGCATTCGTGATATCCATTCACAGAAATTGGAACTGAAATCATGACCGGTAAAACTGTGCTTATCTTAGGCGGCGGCATCGGCGGGTTGGTTGCCGCCAGCGAACTGCGGCGATTACTGCCGAATGACCATCGAGTTGTACTGATGGAGAAGAATCCCCGGCACGCGTTTCAACCCTCCTTTCTCTGGCTGATGACCGGCGACCGCCAGCCGCAGCAAATCACGCGGGATGTTCGCGGGCTGGTTCGTCCCGGTGTGGAAGTGATCCTGGCTGAGGCGCAGGCGATTGATCTGACCAATCGCCGGGTACAGACTAGCGTGCAGATACACAACTACGATTACCTGATTATCGCTCTTGGCGCAGAACTAAACCTCGCAGCAATACCCGGTCTGGCGGAAGGTGCGCACACCTATTACACGTTCGATGGCGCAACGAAACTATTTGATGCCCTGCGAAACTTCGCGGGTGGAAAGGTGGCAGTAGTTGTCAGCGCGCTGCCTTATAAGTGTCCCGGCGCGCCGCATGAAGGCGCCATGCTCATTTCCAACATGTTGCGCGAACGCGGCTTGAAGGATAGCAAAGTACATCTGTTCACGCCGGAACCCCAGCCCATGCCAGTGGCTGGACCAACTTTGGGCGATGCAGTCAAGCAGATGTTGGAGAGTCGAGGCGTTGCTTTTCATCCAATGCACAAACTAACCCAGGTAGATCCGTCTGCCCGTGAGATTACCTTCGATGGACAAGGGTCCTTCCGTTACGGTTTGCTGGTCGCCATTCCGCCTCACCAGGGATCGCGTCTTGTCAGCGAGTCCGGGCTGGCGAATGAGGCAGGCTGGATTCCGGTGGATCGCGCCACCCTCCTGACAAAGCACGAAAACGTGTACGCGATTGGCGACGCGACCGCCATCTCCGTTCCGGGGCGCTGGAAGCCAGATGTCCCGCTGATGCTGCCCAAAGCCGGCGTATTCGCGCATGCTCAGGCGGAAGTGGTTGCGCGTCGCATTGCCGCTGAAATCGCGGGTGCGAGACAGCAAGGCAATTTCCCCGGCATCGGCTATTGCATGTTGGAGGCGGGCGAAAGTCTGGCAGGATTTGCGTACGGGGACTTCTTTGCCGAACCCTCACCACAAATCGAACTGCGTAATATTGGCAGACCGTGGCATCTCGGCAAGGTACTGTTCGAGCGATGGTGGTTGTCCCCCTATGGACTCATGTAAAAACAACTTCCGTTTTTTGAAAGCAGAGGCCAAAAAGTGCGTACAATAGACAAGCAAAAAGCGTTTGTCAAAGGATAGGTAATGCCG
>JAANMU010000879.1_pt1 | contig 32008 bp, 25 predicted proteins | sample 7279701 | NCBI WGS metagenome assembly JAANMU01 (sample SAMN14094539, study PRJNA606508) | bioreactor metagenome | isolation source: A lab-scale SPAN reactor treating ammonium-rich wastewater day 57 | place: Ireland: Galway | collected 2017-03-13
GAAATACCTCTGCCCCACCTTTTTGAGGCCCTGGTCAGATGGTCACAGATCTCGGGTTAAAAGTTGAGGATCCTGGCCTTTTAGGCTGAGCGGGAATACCCGCGGCCCTGCGAGCTTTACCGGGATGGCTCTGCTGCGTGCGGTCGGGTTCCCCGCCTGCGGCCTTTCCAGCCTCCTGAATCGAACGAAGAGTCGATACCGCCGGTACAAGAAACGAGCACCTGTTTGGTCATCGGGCTTACTTCGATGAAGGCTTGTGTCGCTCCGGGACCTGACACAGCTGTGTCCCCTGGACGGACTCCCCGCGGGGGGCCGGGTAGCTCGGCCCATCGCGCCTGACCGGAAATGATGCGACCGCCCGCGACCGCGGTCAAGGGACCCGGGAAGGGCGGGTCGAATCAGTCAACTGTGCTCGACACGACTTGGGAGCAAAGGGTCGTCTTGAATCCATGCCGCTGGGAGACCTACGAGGCTCTCTTGCGAGAACATGAAGACCGAAGCTCGCCCCGGTTTACTTTCTCTGAGGGGATGCTTGAGATCATGAGCCCATCGGCCGAGCATGAAGAGCTTGCTCACGCGCTGGAGACGATCGTGCAGGCGGCCTGCGAGCGGTTCGAAGTCCCCTTTCGCCCGCTGCGCTCGACGACCCAGCGTCGCAGCGATCTCCAGAAAGGCGCCGAGCCGGACGCTTCCTTCATGTTCGAAGAGCTCGGTCGCGACCCGAACGTTTACGCGCCCGATCTGGCTATCGAGGTCGAGATCAGCCGCTCGGCCCTGGACAAGCTTGCGATTTTTGCCGAGCTGGGTGTCAGCGAGGTCTGGCGGTGCTCGCCGGCCGGGGTGCAACTTTACCGGCTGCAGGCGGGAGGCTACCAACCCGTGGACCGGAGCGCCTTGCTGCCCCTGACCCGGGACTGGATCGAAGAGCGCCTGGTCGCCAAGCGAAGTCTCGACTGGCTGGCCTGGCTTCGGGCGCTCCGCACCGCGCTGGCGAGCCTGTAGTCCTCGACGTCCTGAGCAGCGTCTTGCAGACGATGACCGACCGTGGCACGCTGACAGCCCGCGGGAAAGTCACGAGCTGTCGGACGAATTTCGAGCGCGCTCGTATCTTCAGCGACCATCTGAGCGGCTGCTCGTGCGGATCGGGCCGGCTTGTTGCAGGACGGAGACTCCGGCCCTGGAAGCGTCGCACAGAGGTCTTATCGGAGAAGTAGCGGCAAATGGGAAAGAACACACGACAGCAACAAAAAGTGCGCGCTCAAAAACGGGCCAAGCGAGAGAAGAAGGCGTCCGGGCGCCGGACAAGGCCGCAGGAATCCGATCCCGTCAGGGAAGCGCGCGAGCTGCTCGACCAGCGACCCGAGCTGGCCGGACTGAAGTTCCCCGCCGCGAAGGTGCGCAGCCAGCTGGAGCGACTGGACGAGCTGGCCACGCAACTCTTCTCGGGTGAGCTGGAGCTGGAGAGCCTGCCCGGCCCGTACGACCTGCGGGTGCTCCGAGGCGACCTGGTCAGCGCGCTGGCCGACGACAACCTGGCCCAGCTCGCGGTCACCGCGCTGCGGGGGCTCGGGGTCGGCGGACGCCGCGCCGGGGCCCGCGACTTGCTGCTGGCCGGCGCCCTGGGCCACCTGGGCGGAGAAGGCGCCGTGGGCAATCCCCTCTGGGAGGCGCTGCTGGACCGCTCCCTGGCCGACCCGGAGCTTGGCCCTCAGCTTGCCTTGCGCTCGAGGTGGCTCGATGAGGACGGTCCCTTTGTGGCGGAGCTGGTCCTCCCCGGCCGCGCGCTGCTTCAGGAGATGACCGGAGCCAGCGCCGAGCAGATGCAAGCCCTGGAGCGGATCGACCAAGAGCTCATGCAGGCCGGCCAGCTGGATGTGGGGGTCCATTTTCTCTACCCCATGCTGCAGGCCGAGGCCAAGTTGCTGTCTCTGGCTCGGGGGCTCGACCCGGAAGAGCGGGTCAGGCTTTACGCCCGCCTGCATCTTGCCTGGGCCCGCTCAGCTCCCCCAGAGCTCCTCGACAGCCTGGCCGGGCCCGTCCCCTCCCTGGGCGAGGCCAGCGAGCTGGGCCTGGCCTGGTTTGCAAGACAGCTCAATTTCCAACAGCTCCTGCCGGACTGGATCTGGCCACGATTCGGCGTTGATCCCGACAGCCCGGAGCCGGCTCTCGATCTGGCCCACCACCTGAGCGAGCACCAGGGCCGGGTCGAGGAGGCGATCGGAATTCTGCAGTGGGTGACGGGCAAGTACCCGGAGATCTTCGACGCTCACCTCGAGCTGGCCCGGTTGTGGTCGCTGGGCGGTGAGCGTGAGAAGGCCGAGCAATCGGCTCAGCGCTGCCTGACCGAGCTGCATCGCCTGCCGCCCGGCACCGTGCCCCCGGAAGGGATCAAATCCGTCGAGGAGCGGGCCCGGGCTATCCTGGCGGGCTCCCCGCTGGCGGGCACGGGCTGCTCGGGCACCCATCACGACCATGGAGCCGCCCGGGCTTGAGCGGGGAGATGACCGCTCAGGCCTCGGTGGTCAACCCCTCCGCCGCCGCCGCCTGGCGCAGATCCTGATCGAAGGTCAGCATCACCAGGTCTGCGCGTTCCGCGCGCAGGCAGGCTGCCAGGCCAAGATGCCAGAGATCGGCTCCGCGCAGGGGCCAGCGTCGGGAGAGCTCGGAAAGCGTTCGAGGGTCGGGGCTGGCCGTGGTGAACAGCCACCCGTCCTCGAAGTTCCCGGCGGCTGTAGCCAGCGTGTGGGCATCGATGCCTTCGCGACCCAGGCGCGACAGCCCGGAATAGAGCTCGGCGGCGGCCAGAGAAGATGCCAGGTGCGCTCCCTCCAGCCGCAGCCAGGTTTGCGCCTCGGCCGTGTGCGCGTCCTGCAGCAGGGCCGACAGAATCGCAGAAGTGTCCCAGTAGACCAGGACCGGGGCGTCCATCACGACAGGTCGCGATCCTCACGCAGGATGGCCTGGGCCCGGCCCGAGGGAACGCCCTCGAGTGGGAGAGGAACGCGGCGGTGCAGGACCTTCTTCACCCCCCCCGTTTCCACCAGGCCGCGCCGCTCGAGGTCCGTCAGCCACTCGCCCAGGCTGAGCTCATCCATTTCCACGGGAACGAGTTTCCCCACCGGGCGGCCACGGTCTGTGATCACGATTTCCCTGCCCGACTGCAGCTCTTTCAAGAGACCGCTCAGATTGGTCTTCGCTTCGCGAATTCCGCATCGCCGTGCCAATCTGGGGCCCTTTGTGGTTCTCATGGTCACATGATAGCCGGCGAGTCCCGGAGGGTCAAGGGACCGTAGATGCCCGCCCTGCCCTGACCGTTATTTGACCCGGCCATGACGCGCAGTCTTGAGTGACTCAGACCGCTCTCGCGCTCAGGCAGTCGGCCAGGCTGAGGTCCTCGCCCGGCAGTAGCGTCAGCCCGGCGCGACGCGCGGCTTGCTCGGCCGCCTCCCAGAGCCCTTCCTCGATTCCGGCCGTCGGGATGTCGAGCCTCTGAAAACCTCGCCATTCTTGGGCCTGCGCCGTCGAGGTCAGGCTCGAGGCGGCCCGCAGCGCTGCCTCGAGCGCGGCGTCGGACAGCAACCAGCACATCCCTTCCGGCACCCGGGCGGCCAGGACGGGGAGGGGGGAGTCCGAGCACCGCGACGCCCGTCCTTCGGTGATCTCCCGGGCCAGCTCCAGGCAGCGGTCGAGATGACCCTTGAGAGCCTGTCGGTATTCAGCCTGCCGTTCGGCGGCGAGGTCCGGCACGTCTTCCAGGTCGGTGCGCAGCCGGCGGTCGAGGTCGAGGCGCTCCCGGCCGAGGTCCACCATGGCGTTGCGGCGCTCGCGGCGCAGGCATCGCCCCAGATCCACTTCTGGCGCCGGCGCAGCCGACCTCTGGCGAGCAGCTCCCGATGGTCCTCGAGATGAGCCTCCACCACTTCGATGGGGCAGGGCTCGCTGGCGAGGCCCGAGCGCACCGTCGCCGCCGCTCGCTCGAGCGCCTGGACCACTTCCGCGGAGGAGGCGCCGCGCATCGAGTCAGCCATCGCGATCGCCGTCCAGGGATTGTGAGCGTGGGAGCATTCGATGCGATGAAAGAGGGCGTGTCCGAGCGTCGGGTCCTCGAAGAGTGTCTGAGCCGCCACTCTCCAGACCTGCTCCAGGCCACCGTGCTCGAGCGCCAGGTCCACCAGCTTCTCTCGAACGCAAAGCTCGGAGAGACCGAGCGGCCTCGGACTCAGGGCCACGGCCAGGATGGTGGCATAGTCGAGGGCCGGGTGGCTCTGACCGGAGACCGCGATGCGCGCGATTAACCACTCCAGCTCGTGCTCTCCGCGGGCCCGGGCGGCCCCGACCGCGGCCCAGCGAAGATAGTCGTCGGTCAGCTGGAAGGCGGCTTCGTGAAGCCGGGCCCCGGACATCTCGAGGATGTCCAGGTGGGCCGCCACGGCCTCTTCGCCGAGCTGCTCGAGCTGCTCGGAGGGAAGCAGGGCATAGCCCCAGGTCAACCACGGGGCCGCGGCCGCACGACGGCGAAGCTCCGTGCCCAGAGGGGTGTCCAGGTGGCACTTCTTGTACTTGCGCCCGCTTCCGCACGGACAGGGATCGTTGCGCCCGACCTTGGGGCCGACAGCGTTACTGCGAAGGCCAGCGAGGTCGCGCTGAAGCTCCCGTTCCTGTGACCGGGCCCCCAACCTCGATTCGCGCCAGAGTCGGGCCCGGTGGGCCTCGACATGGCGCCGGTGGAGGGGTGTGAAGCGCTCCAGGCAGTCCGCCTCGGGTGCTGTGGCAGGCCGGCAGGTGCCAGACGCCATTCCTCGATCGACTCCGGGCCGATCATGTCGACGTCCAGCTGGCCACGATTCAGGAGCCGCTCGATGACGGGCAGCGCTTCGCGCCAGTTGAGGTCGATCAGGGTCTTCACGGCAAGGTATCGCGTCATCTCGGGTGCGGCCTGATCGGCCAGCACCTCGAGGCAGGCGGAGGCAACGCGCGGTCTCAGGTCGGGTTGCCGGGTGGCCAGGGTGGACATGGACTCAAGGATGACCTCCCTGGCCTGTCTTCGAGCCAGCAAGTCAAAGAGCGCTTCCGCCCCGGCCGGGCCCATTTCCGCCAGGGCGCGGCCCGCGCCGTCGGCCACCGAGCCGAGCATGGTGGCCAGGTCGCAGGACGAGGGATCGACCAGCAGGGCCTTCAGGACCGGGACGGCCGAGGGGTCGCCGATGGCGCCCACCAGCCAGACCGCCGCCCACTTCTCGTGGCTCGGCGTCTCCTCACACTCCAGCTCGATCAGGTCCGGCAGGTACTCAGCCCCGCGGGCCACGATCTCCGCCGCCCGCTCGCGCGAGAGCTCGGGGCCTTCCCGCAGGTCGCTGAAGATCTCGCTCTCCGGGGAATCGGCCCAACTTTCCAGGCGCTCGGCGATGGGCTCGTCCGGCGAGGCCAGCTCGAGCTCCTCCATCAGCGCCTGCCGCAGCAGAGCAGCTTCGGAGGGCGGCATCCGCAGCCGTGCGAGCAGATCCCCCACCGTCAGTCCACGCGCCGGAGCGAATCCAGCGAGCAGCTGAGCCGATCCAGCAGCCAGTCAACCCGGCACTCGCGCTGCTCGCCAATCGCCAGGCTGAGCTCGGCCGACTGCCCCAGGCCGCACAGTGTGGTCAGCGCGGACTGAACCTCCAGCCAGTCACGAAGTGGCTCCGGAACGACCTCCAGCGGGTCGGTGGCGCCCTCGGGCAGACGCAGGGAAGCGCCGAACGCATCCAGGGCCTCGACCAGTTGGTCCCAACCCACCTCGATGGACCTGGGCGGGGCAGTCTACCGTGTCGACGACGTCGAGATGCAAAGACTCCGCAAGAGTGCGCAACGTCTCGTACCAGGGGCCTCGAGGGCGGGGCAGGTCGTCAATCCAGAGGATGCGGTCGTCCTCCTCGTCGGCAAAGGACATCAGGCTGCGAAGCTGCTTGCGCTCGGTCTTGCTGAGGGGAAGCCCCTGCTCCTGGCGGATGACCGCCTCCCAGGTGACGAAGGTCTCGCGCTCGATTGCCGAGCAGAACACCTCCACAGCCTCGTCGAGCTGCGCCGGCAGCGGCATGTCCTCGAGGAAGTCCTCGGCGGGAGCTCCCTCACAGGCCTTTGCCCAGTCGATGGAGCGCTGTTTCAGTGCCTTCATGGCATCCTCCGATTTCAGGTGGGGGTCCCAGGGGGGGCGCTCGGGCCCTACAGGATTTCCAGATTCCCGGCGACCTCGCGCAACTCTTTGAGATCCCCTCAAGCTGGTGTGAGATGAGTTCAATTTTGGAGAGTATCCACCTCCGAAACGAGTGTTCGAGGGCTTCGAAACGACGCTCTCACTCGGGGCGCTTGAGCATGGGGGATTTCTCTGGCGGGCCGATCAGTATTCGTTCCAATGGCGCGTGGCCCGGGCCGGCCAGCGGCGGTGATAGTTTGCTGCCGCAGTACGGCTCGATGCCGCGCGTCGACTTTGCCAGGCAGATCGCTGTCCTCTTTGGTTGTAGTCCTGTGGGCGCGAATGCGCAGGCGCAGCTTGAACGTGCTATCGGCACACTCGTCCGTCAGCTCGCGTGTCCGGAGCAAGATTGAACCACAAGGGGGATCGATGGCGACGAACCAGGCACTCTATCTGCAAGCCGGTTGAAGGACAGCCGGCCCGGTTTGCACAATTTTCACCCACAATGTCCCCTGAAGAGTTGCTCGAGTTGGTGGCTGACGGCGAATCGCTGCGCCTTGAGCTCAAAGGCGAGAGTCGGCACCCCCTCAATGATCGCGAACTGGTGGAGGCCGTTGTGTGCCTGGCCAACCGGTCGAGCTCAGAGCCTGGCTGGCTTTTCGTGGGGATCGAGGACGACGGGCAGATCACGGGGGCGCGCCAGCGTCACGAGGGGCGCACGGACCCACGCCGGCTGCAGGCCCTGCTGGCCAATCGCACCAGACCCTCGTTGTCCTGTCCGGTCGAGGTGGTCGAGGTTTCGGGCCGCGAAGTCATCGTGATTGAGGTGCCGACCAGTCGCACTCCGGTTTCGACAACAGATGGCATCTTTTTACGGCGCGCTCTGGGCCATCACGGCGCACCCGAGTGTTTGCCGATGTCCTTTTATGAAATGCAGTCTCTCCAGGCCGACCGGGGAACTCTGGATTATTCCGCTCTCGAAGTGCCCGGCTTGACCTGGGAGGATCTCGACCCGCTCGAGTTTGCCCGGTTTCGACGGCGCATCGAGGAGAGCCGCGGACAGGGGGACAGAACGCTTCTCGACCTCTCCGACATCGACCTGGCCAAAGCTCTGGGCGCGGTGCGCGCCAATCACACGGTCACCTCGGTCCGCATTCTCGGCTTGCTGCTTTTCGGCAAGGAGCAGGCCTTGCGTGAGAACCTTCCTGCTCACGAGGTAGCCTTTCAGGTTCTGCACGGTACCAGGGTGGAGGTCAATGAGTTCTTCCGCTGGCCATTGCTCCGGGTGGTCGACGAGGTAGAGGCTCGATTTCGAGCGCGCAACCGCGAAGAAGAGGTCATGCTTGGAATGACTCGCCGGGGGATCCCGGACTATCCCGAGCGGGCGATGCGTGAGGCGCTGATCAACGCTCTGATCCATCGTGACTACACCCGGTTGGGTACGGTGCACCTGCAGTGGCATCCGGACAGGCTGATCTACTCCAATCCGGGTGGCTTTCCCGAGGGAATTCGGTTGGATAACCTGCTGGTGGCCCCCCCGACTCCGCGCAACCCATCCCTGGCCGATGCCTTCAAGCGCGCCGGATTGGTGGAGCGAACCGGCCGCGGGATCGACATCCTGTATGAAGAGCAGCTTCGTAATGGGCGACCGGCGCCATCCTACAAGGCAGCACACCGACCAGCGTCGTCCTGGTCCTTCCCGGTGGAGCGCCCAACCTGGCTTTCGTCAGAATGGTGGTGGAGGAGTCCCGGTCGGGTTACGATCTGCGACTGGGAGACCTGCTGGTGCTCAATCACCTGTGGTTGGAGCGCCGCCTCACGACCGCTGATGCAGCTCGCTTGCTGCAGCGCTCGGAGGCCGAGGCGAGGGCGCTGCTCGGTCGCCTGGTCGAAGCCGGCCTGATCGAGCACCGGGGGGATGGTCGCGCTCGCTCGTACCACCTGGCTGCTTCCACGTACCGAAGTCTGGGACAGAAAGTGGAATATGTCCGACAACGCGGCTTCGAGCCCCTGCAGCAGGAGCAACTGGTGCTGCAGTATGTCCACAAACACGGCCGCATCACCCGACGAGAGGCCGCCGAGCTCTGTCGGTTGAGCCCCTACCAGGCTTCGCGCGTCTTGCAGATGATGACCGACCGTGGCACGCTGACATCTCGAGGGAAGATGAAGGGGACATATTACGAGCTGTCGGACTAAATACGAGCGCGCTCGTATTTTTTTTGGGTCCGCTCGTATTTTACGAGCGCGCGCTCGTAACTTGGGTTGCTGGGTACGCCTCCGTCATAGCGAGCGATATGGGCTTTCGTCTTGCCGAGCTGGACGAGGCTTGCTCACGGCAGCACCTCCCGCAGAAAGCTCAGGGTCCGGGGCAGGTCTCTGCTCGCGCGGGTCGATAGCCCCGCACGCGGTGTCTACACGGGCTCGCGCGCTAAGTAGTCTGCTCGCGCGCGTCGATAGCCTCGCGCGAGGTGTCTACGCGGGCTCGGACGCGGAATTCGTCTGCTTCGTGCGCGACAGTCCTTCCGCCCGGCACTCGGCTGAGAAAGCAGAGCGCGGGAGCCCGGTCGCGGCAAGGGCCAGGCCAGGGCTCGAGTCGAAGTGCGCAAGATGGCCGCTGTCATTGAGGGGTTTGATCGGATTACCTTCGCCGGACAGGCATGCGTGCGGGGGATGCGAATTCCGGTTTCTCTGATCTTGAGCCTGGTCGCAAACGGGATGTCCCCCGCCGAGATCATGGAGGATTATCCCGACCTTGAGCCTGCAGATATCAAGCAAGCCCTCGAGTACGCGGCCTGGCTGAGCCGGGAGAGCATTTTTCCTAGATGTCGACCGTCACCATGCCTTCGGGAAGCTTTGCCCCCTGGCGCAGGACGGCCACCCGCATCTCGACCTTCTGCTCCTGATTGCGCACGGCCTTGATCAGCATCACCTCATAGCGATCCGAGCGGTAGAGGAATCCGCTTCCGTGAGGTTTTCGGGTCCAGCCTTTCTTCTCGACCAGCTCCCGATCGAGGGTCGCCGCCCAATCGTCGAGACCCACGCCCAGCTCGAAAGCCATCTTGTCCCAGGCGCAGTCTCCCCGGACGACGCGCACCGGCGTGGCGACCATGGTCTTTTGCTCGGGCAGGGGGATGTCGCTTTCGATCTCGTAGCGCTTCTTGCCCATCTCGGACAGACCACATCCGAGGCAGGCGAGCAGGGCCAGGCACACCAGCAAACTGCGCACGAGCGCGTGCTTCTCGGTTGGTGGACTCGTTCCCCGCTCGACAGTCAGACCGGAGTGAGCAAGACCCGCGCTTCCTCCGAGGCCAGCTGAGCGCGCAAGAGCTCGAGCTGGGCCTGCAGGGCCGCCTGGCTCATCCCCGGCACGCCCACCCCGGGCCGCAGCTCGCCGGTGCGAAAGTCGACCAGGTTGAGCCTCTCGTTGGGGTCGGCCACCAGGTTGTACATCTCGAACTGGTTGGGCAGCGCCCCCGTGTCGTCGATGTAGCGGCAGTACTTCCACTCGCCGGTGCACAGCATGTGAACCGTGTTGGGCTCCACGCAGGCCCCCGGGAAGAGGGGCGCCCCGCCCGCGATGAAGTCGCCCACGCGCTGGACGAACACGTCGAAGTTGTCCTGGTTGACCGGGTCGGGCACGTCGGCGAGCCGGGTGGCGTCGTCGGAGGTGGTGAAAATCACGCCCGGGCGCGGCGGGGCCGTGTTGGTCTTGAGCAGCGGGGCCAGGTTGACGCCCACGAAATCGCGCACCTGGCTCTGGCCCGTGATGCGGGTCTTGAGCACGGCCACGTCCTCTTCGTTGAACCCGGCCAGACCCAGCAGGGTGGGAGCGAGATCGATGCTGCTGGTGGGGTGGAAGAACTCGGTGATGCGGTCGGTGGGGTTGATGAGGGGGCTGGAGATGACCATGGGCACCTTCAGCGCCTCCTCGTAGGCGGTGAAGAACTTCTGCAGCATCAGGTTGTGAGCCATGGTGTTGGCGCCGTGGTCGGAGGTGAAGATGATGATGGTGTTCTCGGCCAGCCCGGCCGCGTCGAAGGCCTCCAGGGCCCGGGCGATCTGCAGGTTGGTCAGATACTGGATGTACATGTAGAACTGCCCGTGGGCCAGGGCCCAGTTCTCCTGCAGGGGCGAGGGGAGGGCCTGCATGGGGTAGGGGAGGACATTGTCCTGGAGGGCGCGCGGGAAGGCGGCCGCCAGGGCCATGGGCATCTTCCAGGCCGAGTCGAGGTGACAGTGGGGCTTGGCGCTCAGGTCCTCGTTCCAGGTGGGGGGCAGGTTGAACGTCAGCTGGGGGAAGCCGTCCGGGTTGAGCTCGACGGTGACGCCATCGGCGCTGGTGTTGCTGATGGAGCCCTGGGGAGGGATGGGCTGGGGGAAATTCTGGCCTGTCAGGGGATCGGTGACCCCGCCGGCGGCCTCTGGGAGAAAGAAGGGGGCGGGCCAGGCGCCGATGTCGTGGGGGTTGGTGAAGGAGGCTACGGCGAACCACGGGTCCTCGTTGCCCTGCTGGGAGGTGAAGAAGTCGCTGATGATGTCGGCGAAGCCCACGTCGCGGTAGGCGCCCAGGTTGGGGATGGAGCTGTCCGGGTCGGGCCCGGAGGTCTCGTAGCTGGCAAAGCCCCACGGCTCGAGGTCGAAAGGCGGAACGGAAGTATTGGAGACGTGCCACTTGCCGAAGTAGTGGGTGGCGTAGCCAGCGGCCCGGAACCAGTCGCCCAGGGTGGGCACGCCGTCGGGGTCGAGGAACTTGATCTCGTCGGGCACCTTGAAGGTGCCGTTCACCTGGGTGACGCCGTGCAGCGAGGGATATTGGCCGGTGAGGAAGCTGGTGCGGCTGGGGGCGCAGGCGGCCGAGGCGGTGTAGTGGCGCCGCAGCACCATGCTGTTCTGGCGCAGGCGCATGAAGGCCGGGAAGAAGCGCTCGAAAGGATTGCCCGGAGTCAGGTCGGGCCGAAAACCCAGGATCTCCTTGAGGGCCGGCAGCTCGCCCTCGTTGGGGCCGTAGCCGTCGGGGGGAGTGCGCATCTCGTCCACCAGCACCAGCAGGATGTTGGGTCGCTTGCGGGTGGGGTCGAGGGGGAGAGGGTTGCCGAGCGGGCTGGATTCGTTGCCACAGCCGGCGCCGAGCATGGCGCCGGCCACCACGCCGGTGGCAGCTTTGATGAACTCGCGTCTGGTAGCCATTTCGGGCGGTTCACCCAGCAGCGTGCGATTCCTCGTTGCAGAGGCTTTCTCGGGAGAAAGTGAAAGGGATGGCGATGCGACGCCTGGCTCTCCTGGTGCTGGCGGTCAGTTTGCTGGCGGCTTCCCCCGCTCGCCTGCAGAAAGTGCTCGACCGCGCCGTGCAGCGCGGCATTCCCGGGCTGCAGGCCTGCGTCACGGGCCGGGGGATCGATTGGGTCGGGGTGGCCGGCCTGGCCGACAAGAAGGGCGTCCCGGTCACGCCCACCACGCGCTTTCGCATCGCTTCGTCCTCCAAGACCATGGTTGCCACCACCGCCCTCATCCTGGTGGGGGAAGGAAAGCTGGGACTGGACGATCCCGTGGCGCGCTACCTCACGCCCGAGGTCGCTTCGCACTTTCCCCGGGGCATCACGGTGCGCATGCTGATGAACCACACCAGCGGCCTGGAGGACTACCTGGGCCAGGAGATCGACTTTGACGAGGCGGCCCGCAAGAATCCCCGGCGCGAGTGGACGCATCTTGAGACGCTGCGTTATGGTTACGACCTCGAGCCCGTGGGCAAGCCCGGCCAGAAGCACTACTACTCCAATACCAACTACATCTTGCTGGGGGTGGTGCTGGAGAAAGTGACCGGCGAGCCCATCGGGACCACCATGCAAAAGCGCCTCTTCACTCCGCTGGGGATGCGCCACACCTACTGCGGCCTCTACGCCCGGGCCCCGGCCGAGACCGCTCGCGGCTATGCCGAGGAGGGCGATGTCTCCTCCTACAACCCGGGGGACGGACTGGCCGACGGCGGGGTGCTCTCCACCGCTCCCGATATGGCCATCTTCCTGCGCGCTCTGTTGGAGAAGCGCCTGCTCAAGCCGGCCCAGCAGAAGGCACTGATGACCTTCGTGGCCACGGATGAGAGCGACTGCACTTACGGGTTGGGCCTGACGCGCTATGACACCGACCAGGGGGTCTGTTACGGGCACGATGGCAGCATCGATGGGTATCGCTCGGCCATGTACTACTTCGAGGAGAGCGCCCTGGTGACCGTCGCGCTGGGCAACACGACCATGCGCGACGAGGTCTTCGACAGTCTGACCGAGAGTCTGGAGGCGGCGGCAGGCAAACCTGAGCGAGATTGACCCTGACCGGCCTCACAGCAAGCGACGGCAGGCCTGGCCTGGCACGCGAACGAATTCTCTCGAGATGCACCTCGGCGGGATCGGCCCCACCGGCTTCACCCCTTTGCCCATGAGCGCGAGCGGGGCGACGGGCGACAGTCTGCCGGCGGACAGGGTCTCCCTCGGCGGGCCAGCGCCGGAGAGGGCCTCCCGGTTGAGCAGGCGCTGGCGCGCGTGGTGAAGCAGCACCTGAAGATGGAGGCCGAGCCGGGGGGCGCCCTCAAGGAGAGCGAGGGCTCCGTGACCATGGGCGGCGTGCAGCTACGCAAGCGGACGCGGACCTAGTCCAGCAGCAACTCTCCGCGTCCTCAGGGGTTTGAAAGTGAGCTGACTGGGGAAGCGTTACGCGCCTGGTTGGTGCGGTCCTTTAGCGACCCGGCAGGCTCCACTTGCTCTTGCGCTTGCGCTCTTGCAGCTCGTCCATGTCGGTGCGCATCTTGTCTGACTCGGCTCTCAGGAACTCGACCACCTCGGCGTGCACGGCCACCTCGTCACGCCAGGCCTGGGCCGAGTCCTGGTAGAACTCGCAGTCCTGAGCCAGCTTGTGGTTCTCCTTGCGCAGCTTCTCGATCTGTGCTTTGAGCTGCTGCACTTCCTTGCGGGCCATCTCGCAGCGCAGCATGGCCTCCAGGGCGCGCTGCTGCAGGGCCTCGGAGCGGTCTTTCTCCTTGCGCAGCTCGGCTCGCAGGGCGGGGTCGGCGTTCAGGGCCAGATCCAGCTTGCGCTCGCGCTCGGCCTGGTCGCTCAGGTTCGAGAATAGCTCGCGCTCGAGGCGCATGAGCCGGCGCATCTCGATCGAGCGCGGCTCGGTCTCGTCGGAGAGGGAGACGATTTTGGGCTTTTTGCTGGATTCCCCCGCCAAAGTCGGGACCTCTTTTCCAGGCGCAGATTCTCCTCAGGAATAACCCCTTTTCGTCGCGCTGTCAATATCTGGTTAACATCGAGCGAGGTCGGGGCATCTGACAATAGCGCGTCATGCCCAGGCGCATCCTGATCGCGTTGCTGGTGACCCTCTCTTTGACGGCTGTGGCCCAGGAGACGGGTCTGCAGGGCTTTTTCGCAGGCACCACTCCGGAAGGAGCCATCTTCCTGGCCCAGAGCCACCAGGATCTGTCCGGCTCACTTCTGATCCGGCCAGCCGGCGTGACCGTTCCCACCAAGGCGGCCAACGCCTATAACAAGTACTGCAGCCAGGTGCTGGGAGGGCGCCTGCTGACGGTGCGCATCTACGGGGCGGCGGGCCCGATCTCGAGCGGCGAGATCACCATCGTGGCCGGCGAGAAGCGCATCAACTTCAACAAGCAGCTGCTGGCCGACGGCTACGCAACCCTGAACCGCGACGACCCGCGTTTCTCGGGTTGGGACAAGTACGAGGCCATGGGCAAGCAACGCAAAGTGGGGGTGTGGGCGGTCGACAAGCCGGTCTGGCCGATCCCCAAGCTGCCGACCGGCCAGACGTCGGGGGGAACCGACCGTGAACGCACCATTGCTCAGTACGGGCAGCCCAACCACACCAACCGCACCACCGTGCCCGACAACGAGAGCATCACCAGCTATCATACCTACATCACCGACTTCTACTTCCAGCAAGGCCTGGTTTTCATTTATCGAGACGGCAAGCTGGTCAACAAGCAGCCGTACCGGGAGCGCTGAATGCGAAAGTTGATCCTGCTCATCTGTCTTGTCTTGGGCCTTTTCGCCACCGGGTGGGCCGAGGAGCCCCAGCCCCTCATCGAGGAGGAGGACTGGACCAACGTGCGTCCGGCCGTCGATCCGTCCCTCAGCGGGCGCCCCCCGGCCCTGACCTGGTGGTGCGGGCCCTATGCCGAGGAGGTAGGCTGGGCTGTGCAGGTGGCCGACCGTTGGAACCGGCTCCACCCCGACCAGCCCGTCGAGCTGCGCTCGCTGCCGCCTCACCGCCTGGCCGAGGATGTCTTCCGCGAGGCCATCGCGGCCGGCCACACGCCCGACCTGACCAACTTCCTGTTCCCCACCAACGCCCACGAGTTCGCCGCTCGGGGAGCGCTGCTATCGCTCGACTCGATGCCGGGCATGATGGAGTATCTTGCCCGTCGCTGCGGCCAGGGGGCCGACCGCTCCTTTCGCTCGCCTGACGGGCGCCTCTACCAGTTCCCCTGGAAAGGCAACCCGCTGATGATGCAGTACAACGCGGCCATGTTCCGCCGCTACAACCTGCGTCCCCCGCGCACCTACTCCGAGTTCCTCAAGAGCGCGAAGGTGCTGGCCGCTGCCGGCAAGGCCGAAGGCCGCCCGCTCTACCTCTGGGCGCCCAACCCCGGGCCCCAGTTCTGGCACCGCTATTACGACTTCTATCCGCTGTATCTGGCCGCCTCGGGGGGTCAGGGGTTGTTGACGCCCGAGGGCAAGGCCGCCTTCGACAATCCCGCGGGCGTTGCCGTGATGCGCTTTCTGGCCGACCTGTGGCGGGAGGGCCTGGCTCCCCGTCAGAACCTCTATCCCGACGACCTCGACCAGGTGCGTGCTTTTGCCGACGGGGGCCTGGGCATGATGCTGACCGGTCCCTGGAACATCATGCAGGTGCGCGACCTTGCCGGCGAGGAGTTCCAGTTCGACTTCGCCCAACTACCGGTGCCCGACGCCCGCCCCGCCGCCGAGCCCGTCTACAGCTACGGCAACTACCGCAACTTCGGCATCTTCTCGAGCTGCAAGAACCAGACGCTGGCGGCCGAGTTCGTACGCTTTGCCACCTCCAACGAGAGCGACCTGGGCTTTCTCTACTCGGCTCTGCAGTTGCCCGTGCGCAACGACCTGGAAGAAGAGCCCCTCTTCGTGCTGGCCCTGCAGCAGAGCCCGGCCGCCCTGCTCAAGTTCGCCGTGCAGGGGCGTTGGGAAGAGCCGGTGGGCAACGTTCCCCACTTCAACCGGGTGCTGCAGATCCTGTCTGATGAGTTGGTGCTGTGCGCGGTGGAGGGCAAGAAGACGCCCGAGCAGGCGGTGCGCGACGCCGCCCAGCGCATCGACGCGGGGGAGTAGGGCTCAGATCAGCTCACCGGCCCAGAGCTGGCGGACGAACTCGTCCAGGGGCAGGAGCTGGACCGGTCCGTGCCGGTCGGTCAGCTCCCGCGGACTCTTCTCCAGGCACACCACCATGCGCCGACCCACCGGCGCGTCGTCGCTCAGAGCGGATAGCCCCTTCAGGTCGGTCTGGTGGACCCGTCCACTCTTGACCTCGATGGCCAGCCGGCGATCGTCGAGTAGAAAGTCCACCTCGAAGCCCGAGGCCGTGCGCCAGTAGCGGATCTCAAGCTCCGGGGCACGGTAGGCCTGATAGGCTCGTAGCTCCATGAAGACCAGTTGCTCGAAGCTTTTGCCGAACTCGGGAGTGCCCGGGGCCGGTTGGCGGCGCATCAGGTAGTTGGCCACGCCCACGTCGAACAGGTAGAACTTGTCGGTGACCAGGAGCCGACGGGTGGCCGCTTTGCGCCAGGCGCCGACCCGCTCCCCCAGGAGCGTGTCCTCCAGGATCTCGTAGTAGCTGGCCACGGTGCGGGCCGACACGCCCACCTCGCGGGCCACATTCTCGAGGTTGAGAAGCTCCCCGTTCGAGATGGCGGCCGCCCGCAGAAATTGGCCAAAGACCGGCAGGTTGCGGGTCAAAGCCTCGGCGGCGATCTCTTCCTTGAGGTAGTCGGCGACATAGGCGCGCAGGTCCTCGAGCGGCTGGGGCGAGAGGTAGTGGGCGGGGAGGAGGCCCGAAGTCAGCGTCTCGGCGATCGGGCGAGGGGACTGGCCCGCCTCCTGCAGGGTCAGTGGGCGCATCTCCCGACGCCAGGCGCGTCCCCCGAGCAGATTGGCCTGCCCCCGTCGCAGCTTGCGGGCGCTGCTCCCGGTCAGCAGGAAGCGCTGGCGCCGATTCTCGATCAGCCAGTGGACCTCGTCGAGCAGTTGCGGGACCTTCTGGATCTCATCGATGACCACCCACCCAACGGGTCGGGAGGAGAGTCGCTCGCGCAGCAGCTGAGGCCGGGTGGAGAAGTCGAAGAACTCCTCGCTCTGCAGCAAATCGATGACTTCGGCCTCGGGTAGATTCGCTCGAATCCAGGTCGATTTCCCCGTTTTACGCGGCCCCCAGAGAAAAACCGACTGCCCGGGATGGTCGGGGAGAGTCAAGAACCTGCTGAGATTCATACTCTATGGTTTCGAATGTCAGGACATTTCGACCTTCCACTCCGGATTATCAGCTCTGGTCACCAGAGCCGGAGCCGGGGAGCTAGCAGAGTGATGCAAAAGTCCTCGACGAGGGCTTTTCCATCATCCTGCGCTCAACAGATTGTGTATGTAGCAGGCTGATGCCCTACACAACCGGTCTTGCATCAGCCTGCTACTGAGGTCGATTGAAGCGCGCCTGCAACCCGTCCCCGTCAGCGAGTACCCCGAAGCGGGCGTTGGCGGCCAGGTGGCGGCAGATGTGGAAGACCGACTCCACCCGGTCGCTGGCTTTCAGCTTCTCGGCCACCTGCTCGGCGGTCTGAGGCTCGGGGCCCAGAGCGGCTACGATCTGGGCCTGCAGCTCGAGCACCGCGGCAGCCGCCTTCTTGCCGGCCTCCACTCCGGGCTGGTGGTAGGCGTTGATGTTGACCAGGAAGCCATAAAAGCCCACCGCACGCTCGTAAAGCGCAATCAGCGCCCCGATGGTGCGCGCTGAGACGTCCGGCACGGTGATCAGGATCGACTCGCGCCCACCCTCGGTCAGGGCTTCGCGGGTGCCCTGCCACATGCCCGAAAGATAGTCTCCCGTGGTGGCGCCGGGAGAGACCTCGATGGAGTCACCCCGGCGGTCGTGCTCGACCACGATGAAGGTGGCAAAGAAGTTGTTCAGACCGTCGCGCAGCTGCTGCACGTAGGCGTGCTGGTCGGTGGAGCCCTTGTTGCCGTAGACGGCGATGCCCTGGTGCACCACCTGGCCGGAAAGGTCGTCCTTCTTGCCCAGCGACTCCATCACCAACTGCTGAAGGTAGCGCGAGAAGAGGGCCAGACGGTCTTTGTAAGGCAGGATCACCATGTCCTTGAGGCCTTTGCCTCCGGTGGCCGCATACCAGGCCAGGGCCAGGAGCCCGGCCGGATTCTGGTGGGACGATTCGGCTCGGGTCAGCCGATCCATGGCCGACGCCCCGGCCAGCATGCCCTGGATGTCGATGCCCTGGAGGGCGGCCGGCAAGAGTCCCACGGCTGAGAGCTCGGAGGTGCGTCCGCCCACCCAGTCCCACATGGGGAAGCGCTCCAGCCAGCCTTCCTTTTCGGCCAACTGGTCCAGCTTGCTGCCGGCCCCGGTGACGGCCACCGTCTGCTTGGCGAAGTCGAGCCCGGCCTTCTTGCAGGCGTTCTGGGCCTCGATCATGCCGTTGAAGGTTTCCGGGGTTCCTCCTGACTTGGAGATCACCAGGATCAGCGTGTTCTTGAGCCGCTCGCCCAGCCTGGCCAGCACCCGGTCCATCCCGTCGGGATCGGTGTTGTCAAAAAAATGCAGAGCCATCATGTCATTGGGCCCGCCCAGGGCGTCGTGCACGAACATCGGCCCCAGGGCCGAGCCCCCGATGCCGATAGAGAGGACGTCGGTGAAGTGGCGCTCGCCGTGAATCTTCCGGGCGAAGGCCAGGATGCGCTGCAAAGTGCCCTCGATCTCCTGGCGGATGGCCGGCTCGGGCGCAAGCTCCGGAGCGCGCAGCCAGTAGTGGCCCACCATGCGGTTCTCGTCCGGGTTGGCGATGGCTCCGCCTTCCAGGGCTCGCATGGCGGCGGTGGCTTTGTGCCAGGCCTCCTGCATACCCTGCAGCTGCTCCTCGCTCAGGCTGGTGCGGCTGACGTCCAGAGACACGTCCAGTCCGGGATCGTGGTAGAAGAACTGGCAAAAGCGCTCCCAACTGGTGCTGAGCAGAGTGTTCATGCGGCCCTCCAAGCGGGGTGGAATGGCCCGGCCTTCGCTTGGGGCGCGGGGTTGACCTTCACTTGTGCCCCATTCGGGCGCGGCCGTGGACTGCTCTGAATAGGGCGCCCCATTCGGGCGCGGCCGTGGACTGCTCTGAATAGGGCGCCCCTTTCGGGCGTGGCCGTGCGCTGTCCAGGGCGAGGCTAGGTGGGGAGCGCCCCCTCCACTTCGGCCAGGCGATTCTGCAGCGACTTTTTCTGGTCCGGGCGCTGGGCCAGCTCCAGGGCCTTGCGGTAGGCATCGCGGGCCTGGGGCAGCTGGTTGCGCTTCTGGCGCAGCTCTCCCAGCGAGCTCCAGGCGGCGCAGTCGCGCGGGCTGCTCGAGACGGCTCGCTCGAGGTAGCTCTGGGCGTCCTCGAGATCGCCGCGATAGGCCAGCAGGTTTCCCAGGCCGGCCAGCAGCTCGGAGTCGCTGGGGTTGCGCTGCAGCTTCTGACGAAAGTCGCGCATGGCCTCCTCGAAGAGAGGGTTGGCATCGGCCTCGCGACCCTGACGGGCCAGCAGGTAGCCCAGGGTGGCCCGTACCGCCGGCCCGGCCTCGCCTGCCCGCAGGGCGCGCCGGTACTCGGCCTCGGCGTCATCCAGCCGACCGAGGCGCACATAGGCCTCGGCCAGGCGGCTGCGGGCCGCCGGCCGGGTCATCTCGCCGAGCAGGCCCGAGTCGGCCCGGCCCACGGCGCGCTCGAGCCAGCTGACGCAGAGCGTGTCCTCGCCCTGTAGCTCGTAGAAGCCGGCCCAGGCGAGCTGCACCAGGGGATGCTCCGGGTTCTGCTCTTGCAGGCGCTCGAGCAGGTCGCGGGCGGCTCCGAGCTGGCCCGAGGCCATCTCCAGCTCGAAGCGAGCCAGCATCAAGGAGAGATAGCGGGGGTTCTGGGAGATCTGCCGCCCGCTGCGCAGCTGCTGAGCGGCCTCCACCATCACCCGGGCCAGTGACTGCTCAAGGCTTTGGTGGGCCTCGGTGTAGCGACCGGCCCGGGTCTGGATCTCGCCCAGGGTCTGGAGAAAGAGCCCGGCCCAGGGGGGAGCGTGCCCGATCGCGTCGAGCAGGTAGCGCTCGGACTCCTCGACCCCGCGGGTGCGCTCGAGCAGCCCGGCCACGGCCACCCGGCTGTAGGCTGCCTCCAGCGAGCGAGGATCGCTCAGGATGGAGGCCTCCAGGGCCTGCACGGCCTCGTCGAGCTTGCCCTGGCGGGTGTGCAGCTGGGCTTTGGACCGGAGCAGATGGGCCCGCAGACGGGCCTGAGAGCGGCGAGACATTCCGAACTTGGTGCCGGCCCAGCGTGAATCGAGCCGGTCGAGGGCCAGCCGGTACTCTTCCAGGGCTCGCTCCAGGTCGCCGGTCAGCTCGTAGAAGATGGCTCGCTGCTGGGCGTCCACCGGATGAAGTCGACGGGGGACGCTCTCGAGCAGGGCCCGGGCCTCGTCGAGCTGGCCTTCCTGGCGCAAAAGGTGGGCTTCCAGGCGGCGCAGGGCGATCAGTCGAGGCCGCTTGCGGGCCACCGCGCGGGTAAGACTGAGCATGGCCTGACGCACGCGCTCGGGGGGCAGGGGAGAGACCAGGCGCACGTCCAGGGCGGCCCGGTTCCAGATGGTGGTGAACTCCAGGCGGCGAGGCACCCAGGTGAGCAAGTGGTGGAAGGCCCGCTCGGCCTCTTCCAGGTGGCCCGAGGCGAGGCTGCGCTCGAGCCGGGTCAGCCAGTGCAGGCTCAAGAGGTGGAGCGCTGTGAGGGTGACCAGCATCGTAGAAAGAAAGATCAACAGGAAATTGTAGGCAAGCTCCACGACTTTCATTTTCGACGCGAGTGTGGCCGGCCCTGTGAAAGCGGGGATCTGGCCGTGGACAGCCGGTTGACACTCATGCTATAGTATCATTCGCCCGCGGAAGTAGCTCAGCGGTAGAGCATCGGCTTCCCAAGCCGAGGGTCGCGAGTTCGAATCTCGTCTTCCGCTCCACACATCCGGCGATGTGGCCGAGGGGTTAGGCAGCGGTCTGCAAAACCGCGCACCGCAGTTCGACTCTGCGCGTCGCCTCCATACATACGGGCGCGTAGCTCAGTTGGTTAGAGCACTACGTTGACATCGTAGGGGTCAGCGGTTCAAGTCCGTTCGCGCCCACCATTCGAGGCCTGCCATCGTGCAGGCCTCTGTCTTTGCGCCTGGACTTGAGAAGGATTCAAGGACGCTGGTCCGAATGAGCCTGGGCATGCTGACTCTGTTTTGCCTGTCTCCTCTGGCCGATGAGTTGGAGCGCTTCGACGAGTTCGGAGGTCCGACCCGGGTCGAGCAGGCGAGCGGGGTCACGGTCTTTACCAACGAGTTCTGGACCGCGCGTCAGCGGGCTGCCTCCAGCCTCCACGAGATTTCCTACCGGGCCTGTTTCAAGCCCCAGCTGCCGCGTTTTTTCATCCAGCGCCTGACGCGCCCCGGCGATACCGTCTACGACCCCTTCATGGGACGTGGCACCACGGTTCTGGAGGCGGCCCTGATGGGGCGCGCGCCGGTGGGCTGTGACGTCAATCCGCTCAGCGCGCTGCTGGTTCGGCCCCGGCTTCGGCCGCCCACTCTGGAGCAGGTCGCCGAGCGATTGAGGGCCATCGACCTGAAGGAGTGCGAAGCTCCTGAAGAGCTGCTGGTCTTCTACCACCCCCAGACGTTGGCCGAGATTGCCTCGCTGCGCGGCTACTTTCTCGAGCGCGAGGCGGCCGGCGAGCTGGACCCGGTGGATGAATGGATTCGCATGGTGGCGGTCAATCGCCTGACTGGCCATTCGCCGGGATTTTTCTCGGTCTATACCATGCCTCCCAATCAGGCCGTTTCGGTTCAGGCGCAGCGCCGCATCAACGAGCGGCGCAGCCAGGTGCCCCCCCGTCGGGTGGTCAGCGAGATCATTTTGAAGAAGACGCAATCCCTGCTGGCTGACTGCCCGGCCGAGGTGCGCTCGCAGTTGCGCAAGACTGACCCCCGGCTCTACACGGGGGAGTGCTTTCGGGTGAAGGCAATGGCCAGCCAATCGGTGGACCTGGTGGTCACCTCGCCGCCCTTCCTGGACGTGGTCGACTACCAGGGCGACAACTGGCTGCGCTGCTGGTTCTGCGGCATCGACCCGAGTCAGGTCAAGGTGACGCTGTTGCGCCGGCTGGACGAGTGGGAGGCGGCAATGACGAAGGTGTTCCGCGAGCTCGTCCGGGTCGTGCGCCCGGGCGGCCACGTGGCCTTCGAGGTGGGGGAGGTGCGGGGTGGAAGGCTGGCCCTTGAGACCAGCGTCGTGTCCTGTGGATTGGCCGCTGGCCTTGATCCCGAGCTGGTCATGATCAACGCTCAGGAGTTCACCAAGACGGCCAACTGCTGGGGGGTGGCCAACGGCAGCAAGGGCACGAATACCAATCGGATCGTCTTGTTTCGACGCTCGTGAAGGCGGCAGGCTCTTCTCCCACTCCCCGCAGTGCGACAACGTTACATCGGTGCGGTTTTCCACGCCTGTCCTGGGATCGAATGGCCGAAACTTGTTGTCCTGCTTCTGCTCGCTTTGCTAGCTCCAGCGTTTGCGGCCCAACCGGGTTCTCGGCGCGACCAGCCCTGAAGGGCCTGCTATGACAATGGCTCGGTAGGCAGGAAAAGAACGGCCGTATCGCTGTTCGGATCAAGACCAGCCATTCGAAGGAGGCGGAGAAGAGTCAAACAAAGCGAGCCGTGCTGCCCCTGGGCCCGGGCGTGACCTCCAGGCGGGTGGGCACGCGCTCGCGCATCTCGGGGAGCTGAGACACAATGGCCACCAGCCGCCCCTCGGCGCTCAGCTCCTGGAGGGCTTGCAGTGCCAGATCCAGCGCCTCGGAGTCGAGAAAACCGAAGCCTTCGTCCACCCACAGGCTCTCCAGTCCGCTGCCCTGCTCACGAGCATGCACCGCGTCCGACAGGCCCAGCGCCAGGGCCAGCGAGGCCTGGAAGCTCTCGCCCCCGGAGAGGGTGGCCACCGAGCGGGTGCGTCCGGTAAAGTGGTCCAGAGCGACAAGGTCGAGAGGGCTCTCCCCTCGCAAGAGCTGAAACCTGCCTTTGCTGAGCTTGCGAAGGCGCGGCTCGGTGGCCTCCAGCACCTGCTCGAGCAGGCGGCCCAGCACGAAGCTGTGATACGAGGTCTTGAGGTTGTTCTCGCCGGCGGCCACCCGGGCCAGCCGGTCGAGCGCCTGGCAGCGGGGCTCGAGCTCTGCCAGTGTGACTTTCCACTCGGCCAGCTCATGCTCGAGCTTCTCCAGCTGGTCGATCCGATCCAGCAAGCGCGCCTCTTCTGTGATGGTCGACTCCAGTTTGCGACGGCTGGTCAGCCGCTGCTCCACGTAACCGGTCGGGTCCTCGAGCTGCATCTCGGCGGCCGTGGCCCGGGCCCGCTCGAGGCGGTCGCGCGCGGCCGCCAGTTCCTCGTCGTAACGGCGCAGGGCGGCGCTCTCTTTCTCCAACCAGCCCGCCTCCGGCTCTTCGAAAGGGGTCACCCGCTCCAGGCCCAGTTTCTCCAGCCGCCCCTTTAGCTCGTTCTGGGCCTCCTGCTGTCGGGTCAGGCATCGCTGCAGGGCCTGCTCGGCCGCCTGCAGGGCGGCCCGGGCGCCGGCCACGGCCTCGGCGGAGGCCCGGGCGGCCCGCAGGGCGCCCTCCAGGCCGCGCCGCCCTTCCTCGAGCTGGCCGTGAACCAGCTGCCAGGTGTGCTCCAGCTCCTCCACCGAGACGCCCAGCTCTTCCAGCTTGCGGCGTCGCTCCTCGAGCACCGCTTGAGCCTGCACCACGCGTTGCTCGGCTTGGCGACGTTGTTCCTCGACCTGCTGTTGACGGGGCTCGAGCAGGGCTCCCTTGCTGCGCAGCCGCTCCAGGTCGCCCCGTAACTTCAGGGCTTCGGCCTGCGTCTCCTTGGCCGCGTCCAGTTGGCGCTGCAGGCGGACATATTCTTCTTCCAGGCGACCCAGGTCGTATTCGCCCAGCTCGATGGTGACCTGGTCGAAGCGGGCCTGCAGCCGTTCCACCACAAGTTTCTTGTCGGAATACTCCAGGCGAGCCTGGCTCAGGAGCCGCTCGGCCTGCTCGAGCTGGTTGCTCAGTTGAGCGATGCGCTCGGCCTCGGGATGCTCGCCCTCGAACTCGGCGGGTCGAGGATGCTTCGTCGAGCCACAGACCGGACAGGGTTTACCGCTCTCGAGCTGGGCTGCCAGGGAAGCCACCTGACTTTCGCCCCTCTTCTGGCGTTGCTGGACCAGCTCGACTTTGAGCCGATCGACCCGCTCCTCCAGATTTTGCAGCCGCTCGTCTCGAACCGCCTTGCGAGCCCGGGCCAGCTGGCGCTCGAGCTCATCTGCCTGGCGGGCCTGCTGGTAGAGCCGATAAGCCTCCCGCGTGCGCAAGGACAGTAGCTCTCGTTCCTTGCCCGAAGGGTCGATCTCGCTCAGACGCTTCTCTTTCTGGGCCAGGGCCAGGGCCAGCTTCTGGCCGGTGCGTCGGCCGGCTTCGAGGGCTTCCACCAGGCTGTCGAGAATGCTCTGGGCGACGCTCAGCTCGCGATCGGCCACCCGCACTTCCTCTAGCCGCTCATGGCCGGACTCGAGCTCGAGCAGGCGCCGCTCGGCCTGCTGTCGCTCGGAGGACAGCCGGCGGGCCGCTTCGACGTCGGCCTCTGCCTGCTCGCGCTCCTCTTCAGCTCTGGCCAGGGCGCCCTGAGCTTGCTCCAGGGTGCGCTGAGCAGCCTCCGAGTCGGCCAGTCGGCGGGCGACGTTGGCCCGCAGACCGGTCAGATCCGCAATTGCTTTGAGCTGCTCGAGCCTTGCCCGCCGTTCCTCCATTTCGCCTTCGCGCTCAGTCAGCTTGCGGAAGACAGCGTGGGCCCGATCCAGCTCCAGATAACGCTCCTGGCTGCCTTCGGCCTGGCGGGCCTGATTTTCGGCCTCCTGCTCTCCCTGACGCAGGCTCGCCTGCAGCGACTCCAGTTCCTTCACCCGGGCCCGACTCTCGGCCAGTCTGTCTTCCAGAGCTTCGGGCGACTCCACGCTCTGGCTCTCGAGCGCTCGCTGACGGGTGTCGCGCAGCTCATCGATCTGGCGCGAGCAGTCCAGGGCCTGCTCCTTGAGGCGCTCTTGAAAACGCTGGAAAGGCAGGGTGTGAAACAGATTGGCCAGCACCGTCTCGCGCTCCGCCGGCTCTGCCTCCAGAAAGCGGCGAAACTGGCCCTGGGGCAACATGGCCGCCTGGCAGAACTGTTCGGCGCCCAGCCCCATCAGGGAGACCACGGCTTCGTCCACGGCCGTCCAGCCCTCGGCAAGAACCCGGGTCTGATCGCCCTCGGTGGGCTTGGAGAGGACCGCTTCGTCCGGCTGCTCCTCCAGTCGGGGCCGGCGAATCACCCGGTAGAGCTCGCCCTGCAGCCGGAAATCGAGCATCACCTCGGTGGGCTGGGAGTCGTCGGCGAAGTGACTTCGCATCTGGAACCCCTGTCGCTCGCCGCCCGAGGTGACCCCGTAAAGGGCGTAGCAGACACCGTCGAGCAGAGCCGTCTTTCCCGCTCCCACAGGTCCACAGATGAGCACGAAGTTCTGGTTCTTGAGGGTGCGAAAATCGATCAGCTGCTCGCCGGCATAGGGGCCGAAGGCCTTGAGCCGCAGCCGCTCGGGTCTCACGGGTTGGCTCCCTCGGACAAGGTGCTGGCCGTTCCTGTCGCAGAAATCTCGCCGAGAAGAACCAGGTCGGTGAGCGAGGGCGCCTGGCCGGTGACCTCGCGATGGAACTCGGAGAAGAAGGCAGGGTCGTCGGGGCGTTGCAGCTCCAGTGGCAGGCTGGCCTTCATACGCGGATGCTCGACGCTGAGGAGGTTGGGAAAGATGGCCCGCAGCCGGCCCCAGGCATCGGCCACGGGCACCTCGTCGGTGAGGCGGATCTGCAGATAGTCGCCCTGGGGGATGTCAAACGAGGTGGCGATCAGGTCCTCGAGCTTGCCCTCTAGTCGCCTGAGCAGACGCCGGGGGTTGATGGGGGCCGCCTCGACCTTCACGCGGCCCCGGCTGTCGAGGGTGATCTTGTTGACCGAGCGCGTCTGGCCGGTCTCATCGAATGAGTAGGGGAGCAGCGAGCCGGCATAGAGCACTTTCTTGTTGCCCACCGACTGGGGCTTGTGGAAATAGCCCAGAGCTGCCAGATCAAAGCCCTCGAAGAGGGCCGGTTGCACCCAGGAGTGGGGTGGGATGGGGGGCTCGGAAGGGCTGGGCTGTCCACCCACGCAGGGGGTGTGGGCCACCACCACGGAGCGGACGCCCTCGGGGTGGGCTGCCCGGACCTTCTGTACCAAGGCGCGGGTGGCCTCGCTGGGGTGGATCAGGTCGGGACGGTTGAGGAAGTTGCGCAGGGTGGGCAAATCGGCGCAGGGCACCGGGTAGATGCGCACCGGACCGTGCTCGTCCATCAACTCGACGGCCACGGAGCCGGTCAGGGTGGTACGGGCGTGGACGCCCTGGTTCTCTAGCAAACGGGCCGCGAAGCTAAGCCGGTCAGGGCTGTCCTGGAAGCCGTCGATGAAGATGACCTTCACCTTGACCTCCCGCACCAGCATCGAGAGGATGTTGTCCAACAGGCTGACCGCTTCGGGAGGTGGCACCACGCGATCATAGATGTCGCCCGAGATCAGGATGGCGGAGGGGCGGAAGTCGGAAGCAATGTGGACGAGTTGCTCCAGGGCGTGGGCCTGATCGTCCACCAGGGAGGCCCCGCACAGGACCTTGCCCAGGTGCCAGTCAGCGGTATGAAGAAGCCGCATGAATGCTTGAACTTCTTTAGAGGACCCCGGCCTTCCTGGCTACTCCCAGGACAAATTGCTCAGCTCGAGGTAATCGCCCTTGCTCAGCGGCTCGAGCGACTTCCACGATTCGGTCTTGCGCAGCTCTTCCTGGAACTTGTTGGGACCCAGGACTTCCTCGATAGAGGTCAGGGTGGCGTAGCCCTCGGGCACGCCCTGGTCGACGCGGCGGTCGATGGCTTCGCGCACCTCCTGGCTCGAGTCCACCAGACGGCGCACCACCGCGGCGGCTTCCTTCTCGTAGTTGTAGATGCGCCGGATGGTCTCGCGCACGATGCTCGAGCGCGCCTCAGTGATGCGGTGGGGCTTGTCGGGTGAGTCGATCTCGCGCAGACGCTCCTCGGCCACCTTGAGCGTGTTGACCTCCACCGACTCGAAGTCCCAGGTCTTCAGGAAGTCGTTTACCAGCGCGCGCTTCTGCTTCTGGGACTCGGCGTCCTGAGGATCGAAGCCGATCGAGCCAGACAGCTCCCAGTTATCCATCAGACCACGGCTGGACATGTTGGTGCTGCCCAGCACGGCCATCTTCTCGGTGATCAGAGCTTTGGCGTGCACCTTGCGGTCGTGGGTGGGGTCGGTGCGAGCGAGCAGAGCCCAGCGCACGGGAATGCCGGCATCCTCCAGAGCCAGGTAGCCAGCTTCGTTGGGCGTGCCGCCGTCGGGGTAGATGCCCGGGTCGAGCACGGCGCGAACGTCCAGGGTTTTGCCCTGGGCCTTGAGCTCTTCGTAGCGGGCCACGATGGCCCGGGCCACCACCCGGGTCATCACGAAGCTGGGGACGTAAATGAACTCCTCGGCGGTGGCGATGGTGTGCAGCATGACCGCCATGCGCTCGGTGGGCACGTTGCCGATGGCCAGGGAGGACTTGCCCACCGCTTGCCCCTCGGGCAGGGTGATGTCGCTGGCTCGCTCGACGTTCTCCTCGGCCTGAACGCGCTCCACGATGTCCTTGAGCTGGCGGGCCAGAAGGCGTCCGCCTTCGCGCTTGAGGGCCAGCGTGTTCGAAGGGGTGTCCCCTTTCTGCAGGAAAGCCTGCAAATCCAACCCGTCCTTGGTCTTGTCCCCGTTCTTGTCCTCGAAATCGACGATCAGGTCGAGCCGGGTACCGGCCGCCTCGGCCAGGGTGTGCAGGGTGTCGGCGTTCCACGGCAAGAGCGGCTTGTCCACCCCGCGGTATTCGGTGCCGGCGGCCGCGAGCAGGAGCGAGATGAGCCCCGAGGGCCCGATGTACATGTTGCCGGCCGAGATGAGGGCGGTTTTCTCGGGGTCGTAAATCTCCTCGATCTTGGCCCCCTTGGAGAGCTCGGTATCCTCGGAGAAAATCTCAACCAGCCGCCGCGCTCCCGGACCCTGCAGCTTGACGGCCGCGTCCACGTTCTCGGAGGAGGCCGAGTTGGCGTTCATGCCGCCCAGGATGACCTCCTCGCCGACCCGGAAGAGCTTCTGGTGCATCAGGTTGGCGTCATCGATCTCGCGCTCGACCGGGAACAGCGTCATGCCGATGTCGTGGCCCTGGTCGGCGGCGTCCAGGATGCAGTAGGAGGTGTAGAGTTTCTTGGCCAGCTCGTTGACGAACATGTTGCCCGAGCGGTCCTCGGTTACCCGGCCCGGGTCGAGGTTGACACGCACTTTGCAGCCTGCTTTGGAAGCTTCCACCAGCTTGCTGAGCATCGTGCGGCTGGTCAGCTCGTAGTACTGCACGTCGACTTCCGCTGCCACTCCACCGTTCTTGGCGGTGGTGATAGCCTGGTCGAGCATTTTCATCTTGGCCGACCAGATCTGATCGCGGGTGAGCACCTGGGCCGAGTTGCCGTTGTAGACGATGGACTCGTCCCCCCGGCGGATGCGCTCCATCTCGCTCAGGGTTTCCTTCATGCTCTTCTGGGAGATGGCCGCGAAGGTGTAGAAACCGGCAGTGGTGGGCGAAAATGCGGGTGAGCCCTGGGAGATTCGGTCCAGCTCCTGGGTGCGCGCCTGCACCCGGTAGCGCTCGCGGGCCCCTTCCCACTGCTGCAGGAACTGGTGCACTTTGACCAGGTTCTGGTTGGCCTTCTTGTCGGTGTAGTCGCTCTCGCGATAAATGGTATGCAGCTCGCGGTGCCAGCTCTGCACTCCCCGCACGAACTTGTCGAACTCTTTGAGCTCGACCTTGTCAGCGGTCTGGGTCTCGCGGATGTCCTTCATCAGGTTTTCCAGACGCTTGGGGGAGAGCGACTCATCGAGCTTGATCTGCTTGGCCAGGTCGGCCACCACGGCCAGACCTTCCTCGCTGATGATGTCGCGGCCAACCCGCACACGTCCCGGCTCGAGCTCGGGAAATTCGGGAGAGGAGTCATCCGCCTCGTCGCAGGCTTCGTCAGGCGGGGGAAGGTAGCGTCCCGGAGCCGTGCGCGCGTAAGCCGCTTGAGGGTGCGTGAAGATCTCCATTGATGACAGGATACCTCAGGGATACCCCTGAGCGTGGAAACCTTTTGTTAAAGCCTGGACGATCCGGGCAGCACGAATCCGGGAGGGGTCTCGTAGTTGAAGCCCTCGGGCAGTTGCACCCCGGGCATGTCGCTGGGCCCGGGCATCATGCCGGGCATCATCCCCGGCACCATCGGCATAGGAGCTGAGGAATCCAGGACGGGAACGCCGGGGGTGGCCACCCGGAAGGCGGTGGTGCGCAGACAGACTTCCTGGCCCGGGACCCGGAAGCGGAACTCGGGGGGAGCCTGGCCCATCACGACCACGACCTGAGGTGCTGTCAGCAGCTCGACCGGGCCTGCGCTCTTCACCTGGTAGGTCAGGTAAGCCACGCCCATGCGGTGAGTGGTGACGTTCACGAAGACCTGAGCCTGTGTCAGGCCTGATACGGCCACGGGCTGAGTGCCCCCGTTGGCCAGCTCGACCGTGGCGGCGCTGCGATTGCCCGTGGAGGTGGAGCAGTCGAGCTCGAGCTGGAAGAGCACGTCCGAGAGAGCCGCCAGGGCCGGCGAGAAGAGCAAGAGGAACAGCGCCACGACGATCTTTCGCATCGCCATGAGAGTAGTTCGCCAGGGTGGTCGGTTCTGTTGCCAGGGGGTTAACTTCTGGCTGATTCCACCAGGCGGTCGAACAGGCTCTGTTGGGAGGGCATGTCCTCGGGATGGAACTGGACACCGAGTTGGAAGCCCCCCTGGCGTCGCTCGATTGCTTCCACCGTGCCATCGGGAGCGCTGGCCACGACCTGAAAGGGAGCGGCCAGGCGGTCGATGGCCTGGTGGTGGATGGAGTTGACCCGGGGACGAGCTCCCAGCAGCCGGCGCAGCATCGATTCAGGCGCTGTTTCCAGGCGATGCACCGCTTCGGAGCGCAGAGCCGGGTCGTCCAGGACTCGTTGGGGGGCGTGCTCGGGCAGGTCCTGGTGCAGGCTGCCGCCTGCGGCCACGTTCATCACTTGCAGGCCGCGGCAGATGCCCAGCACGGGAAGGTTTTCGCGCATTGCTTTGCGTGCCCAGCCCAACTGGAAGCGATCCAGCTCCGGGTCGTGCTCGGCCGATTGCACGGGGCTCTGACCGTAAAAAACGGGGTGCAGGTCTCCCCCGCCGGGAAGGATCAGGGCCCGGGGGCGCGAGAGGGGCCGCGAGCCAGGCTCGAGCAGCTCCGCTTCAGCTCCGGCTCGCTGCAGGGCTTCCTGGATAAGAGGGATGGTGCGATGACTGGGACCGTTTCCAGCCGTGGCACGGATGGGCTCAAAATAGTTCCGGGGGATCAGGATGGCAACTCGGATCAGCATACATACCTCTGGTTGTTGGATTGGGGCGCGAGAAATCTAGCTCAGCGACAACAACAACAGAGGCAACAACAACGGTACGAGGAGGCAGCAACAAGAAGCTCGCCCTGGCTGTACCGCGTCATAGGAGTATGATAGCCGCTCGGGGCCTCTCTGGCAAGCCCGGGATGTTACCAGATTGGTGCTGCATTACTTCGAGGGGAGATTGAGGCGATCAAGGCAGCTGCCATCCAGAGCACGCAGCTCGAAGGCGTCGGGAGTTTGCACCAGACGGGCGGGCTGCCAGTCCCCCTTATGGAAAAGCTTGCCACCGATGGCTTCGAAGCGCTCAGCCAGGCAGCTCAGGTAGCTTTTCAGCTCGGGGCGACTGGGAAGCTCGCTGTGGCAGGTGGGACAACAGATCGGCTCCAGGGGCCTGAAAGGGAAGTAGACGGCGTTGACGATTTTGCGGCAGATGGAGCAGGCGGCGATGTCGTGGCGGGCATCTCCTACCTTCAGGTGGCTCACCGAGTAGCCGCAAGCGCCACACTCGGCTCGCATGCTGAATTCCATTCCAGTCGATTCGGCGAAAGACTGTTCGCAACCTCCGGCTCCAACGCCCGGAAACAAAGCGCTTCTGAAATTCCGAAGGTTCGAAGGGCCCGGACGGATCACGACGAAACGAAGCTCGTGGCACTTCAGCCTGGCCAATTGCTTGGAGACCGCTACCGCATTACTCGCGTCCTGACCAGCGGCGCCATGGGTGCGGTCTATCAGGCTGAGGACGCGCGGATGCAGTCTTATTGCATCATCAAGGAAATGCTTGAGATGCAGCCTGGCTCGGGGGACGAGCAGGCCATCATGCGCCGTTTCGAGGAAGAGAAAGCGATTCTGGCCTATCTTAGCCATCCAGGCCTCCCCCGCGTGCGCGATTTCGCCCTGGTCAATGGTCTGTGCTACATCGTGTCGGATTACGTCGAGGGCACCAGCCTCGAACAGCAGTTGACCGACTGTCTCAAGCAGACCGGTCGCCCGGTTCCGGCTCGCGAGCTGGTGCCCATCATCCTCTCGGTGCTTGAGATTCTCGAGTACCTGCACTCGCTCAACCCCCCGGTGGTTCATCGCGATATCAAGCCGGCCAACATTTTGTGTGAAGCTCGCAGCGGCAAAATCATGCTGGTCGATCTGGGGTTGGCTCATCCCCTGGATGCTCGTCGCACCCCCTCGGGGGCGAACACGCTTGGCTACTCGCCGCTCGAGCAAATTCAGGGGCGACCCGAGCCGCGCTCCGATCTCTACGCCCTGGGCGCCACCATGAGCCAGATGCTCTCGGGTCAGCTCCCTGTTCCGCTGGGCATCCCCCCGCTGGCCACACTGACCTCGCTGGTCGAGCCACCGCTGGCGACCCTGGTCGACCGGGCATGTGCTTTCAACCTGGAAAATCGCTTCGGCAGCGCTCGAGAGATGCGTCATGCCCTGGCAACCTGGCTGGCCCGCGCCACTGGAGAGCCTCTTCCGCCTGAGGAAGCCGCCTACTCGGCCGATACCTCTGCGCGCCGTCCTCGGCCTGCCCCCGTTTTTCCGGGCAAGTCTGGCATTGTTCCTGCCGGGCGACCGCAGGTCGTGCCTCCGATGCCTAGCTCTTCTCCTCTCGGTCGTCGCGAGTTTGGACGGGCTGGCGAGGTCCCTCCCGGTCCAGGAAGCGAGGCACCGGCTGCTGGCGGGCCGCCCGAGGTCGCCCCGTCTCCCTCTCAACAGCCAGTCCCCATGATGCAACCGCCTGCTCCGGCACCCCCGGCTCCGTCGCCGGGGCTGGGCCCGGCACAGCCTGCCGCTCCGCCACCGCCCGCGGTTCAGGCCGCTCCAACCCCGCTGGCTCCGGTGGCTCAGGCCCCGCTGGCTCCGCCGGTGGCTCAGGCCCCGCTGGCTCCGCCGGTGGCTCAGGCCCCGCTGGCTCCGCCGGT
>JAANMU010000880.1_pt1 | contig 32002 bp, 33 predicted proteins | sample 7279701 | NCBI WGS metagenome assembly JAANMU01 (sample SAMN14094539, study PRJNA606508) | bioreactor metagenome | isolation source: A lab-scale SPAN reactor treating ammonium-rich wastewater day 57 | place: Ireland: Galway | collected 2017-03-13
AACATTCTATAGAATGTTAGAATGTTTTTTTATGATTAGAATTTAAGAATTCCGATTCCTGGTTATTTTTTTGTAATCTGCTGCCAGAGCCAGATGCCGAGAAGTATCGCGTCTACAAATATCACAATCCAAAAGATTGTGAATAAGAGACCGGCTCCTCCCATCATGCCCCAGCCGCTAAAGTTCATCATATGAGGTTATTATAGCATTTCTAATCCTCCATTCTTTTTCTCATTTGCATAAAATACCCCTAGGGGGTATAATTGGGAAACAATAACTAATAATCAATAACGATATGAAAGCTGAATATAAAAACAAAGCCAAAAGACGACTTAAGATAATTGAAGGGCAGATCAGAGGTCTACAGAAGATGGTCGAGAATGATAAATACTGCGTTGATATTATTATTCAAGCAGAGGCAGTAAAGGAGGCGCTTTCTGGGATTGAGGATTTGATTTTGGAGAATCATTTGTCTACTCATGTTATGGAGCAGATGAAATCTGGAAAAGAGAGTAAAGCAACTAAAGAGATTTTGTTGTTATATAAATTATCAAGAAAGAAATAATTTGTTTTACTATTTTTAATTTTAGAAAAATCTATGAATTCAAAAATTTCGTTTATTTTAATAGGAGTTGTCGGAATATTTATCGGCATTTTAATTGCACCAATTTTCTCCGGTAACCTGATGATGGGATTTACTCCCGGCAAAAAATTAGCACCCACTACTTCTCTAGGAAATATAGATAGACACTTTATTGAGGAGATGATTCCTCATCATAATGGTGCTATTGCTATGGCAGAGCTCGCTCTTGAACGTTCAGGGCGGGAAGAGATTAGATCCTTATCTGAAGATATTATTAAAGCCCAGACTTTGGAAAATAATCAGATGAAAGAGTGGTATCAAGCTTGGTTTGGCGGAGAAGTTCCGGAAAGTTTTTCGGGAATGTCCGGTATGATGCATGGCCAAATGCCTATGCATATGGAGGGAATGGAGGGAGACATTGAAGCTCTACTAAGAGCAGAAAATTTCGACCTTGAGTTTTTAAGGCAAATGATTTTACACCATGAAATGGCTATTATGATGGCCAGAATGCTATCTACCGGAAGTGTCCGGTCAGAAATGCAAATTTTGGCTGACCAGATTATAACTTCTCAATCTGAAGAGATTGAAATTATGAGAAACTGGCAAAAAGAATGGTCTAAAAAATAATTAGAAAGATTAAAAATTAGATATGAGTGAAACTATAAAAAATTTTTATACTTGTCCTATGCACCCGGAAATTCAAAAAGATGGTCCGGGAATGTGTCCGGAATGTGGGATGAATTTAGTAAAAAGTAGAAAGTCAAAAGTAGAAAGTAAAGATGCTGCAAGCCACGATAAACATCAAGGACACAAAACGGAAAGTTTTTTGCGGAAATTTTGGGTGGCTTTAATTTTGACAATACCGCTTGTAGCTTATTCAGAACTTCCAGAATTGTTTTTCGGCAAAGGATTACCGTATTTCCCCGGACTTGAATATTTGATTCTGGTTTTAGGTTCAATCGTCTTTTTCTACGGCGGTTGGGTTTTTCTGACAGGGGCATTTAGAGAACTTCGAGCTCGGTTGCCGGGAATGATGACTTTGATTGCTTTGGCGATTTCAGCAGCTTATCTTTGGAGTATTTATGCCATTTTTGCCGGCGAACACCCTCTTTTCTGGGAGCTTGGAACTTTAGTGACAATTATGCTTTTAGGCCACTGGCTTGAAATGAAGGCGGTTAAAAAAGCCCGCGGTGCTCTAAAAGAATTAGCAAAATTAATTCCCGACACTGCCGAATTAATATTAAGGACATCAGATGTCAATATATCGACATCGCAAGTCCTTAATTTGAATAAAGGAGGGTTTAAAACAAAAATTATTTCGATTCTAGAGCTTAGAGTCGGAGATGTGGTTTTGGTAAAACCGGGGGCGAGAGTGCCGGCTGATGGAAAAGTTATTCGGGGTCAATCTGAACTGGACGAGTCAATTGTAACCGGTGAATCAAAGTTGGTTTCCAAAAAAGCCGGAGATGAAGTAATTGCCGGTACCATAAACAGCGACGGAAGTTTAGAAGTTGAGGTAACAAAAATCGGTGAAGAAACTTTTTTAGCCGGAATAATGCGTTTGGTTGTTGAAGCCGAAAGCTCTAAGTCACGCCTTCAAATTCTCTCCGACAAAGCGGCACTCGTTTTAACAATTATTGCCGTTTCAGCTGGAGCTATTACTTTAACTGCTTGGCTTTTGGCTGGCCGGGAAGTTGCTTTCGCGGTAGCTCGGCTAGTGGCAGTTTTGGTTATTGCCTGTCCTCACGCTTTGGGCCTAGCTGTGCCATTAGTTGCATCAATTTCTACCAATATGGCGGCTTCAAACGGTTTTATCGTAAAGAGGCGTCTGGCTCTTGAAGAAGCTCGCCGAATCCAAGTTGTGCTTTTTGACAAAACCGGGACTTTAACGGAAGGAAGGTTTGGTGTGGATGTAATTTTGTCTGCCGATGGAGTTGAAGAGAATAAAGTTTTGCAAATGGCTGCTTCTGTAAATAAACATTCCGAACACTCAATTGCCAAAGCAATAGTTGAAGAAGCAAAAAAAAGAAATATTGGTCTTGAAGACATAAAAAATTTTGAGCGCCTAGCCGGTAAAGGCGCAAAAGGATTTATCCTCGGAAAAGAAATTTTAGTGGGAAGCGAGGTTTTGGTAAAGGAGAAAAATATTCAAATTAGCGAAGATGTTTATTCAAAAGTTAAAGGGTTAGAAGGGCAAGGTAAAACGGTAATTTTTGCTTTGTCTGGAGATAAACTTTTAGGCGGCATTGCCTTATCGGATGTTATTCGTCCAGAGTCCAAAAAAGCGGTTGAGATGCTCCATAATCAGGGTATTAAGGTTGCAATGGTTACGGGGGACTCGGAAGATGTGGCCTCTTATGTTGCTAAAGAATTGGGGATTGATGAATATTTTGCTCGGGTCTTGCCAGAGCAAAAGGTTGAGAAAGTCAAAGAATTGCAAAATCGTGGTTTGAAAGTGGCGTTTGTGGGCGATGGTGTGAACGACGCTCCGGCTTTAACTCAAGCCGACTTGGGAATTGCGGTCGGTGCAGGCACTAATGTGGCCATTGAATCGGCTGGCATAATTTTAGCTAAAAATGATCCACAAGACATTTCGAAAATAATCAGGCTTTCAAAGCTAACTTACAATAAAATGATTCAGAATCTTTTCTGGGCAACGGGTTACAACATTATCGCTTTGCCTTTGGCAGCCGGAGCGCTGATGTTTTACGGGGTGCCGCCGGTGGAGCCGGCAGTGGCCGCAATTTTTATGTCGGCCTCAACTGTTATCGTGGCAGTAAATGCAATGTTTTTAAGAAGTAGGTCATTGAATTAAAAATTAAAATAAACTAATTTATGAAAAAAATATTTTTTATTTTTACTACCCTTGTTGTGTTTGCCGGAATATTATTTTTTTGGCAAAGTTCCCCAGATGTTGTTCAAATAAGTTTAGCCGGAGAAAAGGTGGAAGTTTTTAAAACACCCGAGTGTGGTTGTTGCGGAGTCTATGTCAACTATCTTTCCAGAAGCGGAGTAGAAGTGGAAGCAAAAAATGTTTCTAATTTTGAGTTGGGAAAAATGAAAGAGGAATACGGAATTTCGCAAAGTTTATCAAGTTGCCACACTTCATTTGTGGCCGGCTATGCGATTGAAGGTCATATTCCGCTTGAGGTGATTGAGAAACTACTGACAGAGAAGCCGGATATAAAAGGTATTGCGTTACCAGGGATGCCTTCTGGAACACCCGGAATGCCGGGGCCAAAGACCGAAGACTGGGTTATTTATGCTACTTCAAATGATGGAGAAATTTATGAATTTATAAAAATATGAAAAAAGAATTATTAACTTTGCTAGGTTTGTTTGCGCTTGCACCTAAATTTGTTTCGGCTCATTGTCCGCTTTGCACCGCTGGCGCCGGAGTACTCGCGGTTTTTGCCGCCTCAATTGGTGTTAAAACGCCGGTAGTCGGAGTTTTTATCGGTGCTTTTGCATTAGCTTTAGGTCTCTGGATGGCGCGGCTTATAAAAAAGAAGTACATGAAATATCAGGACACCCTCGTTGCGGTCGGTGTTTATTTATTAACAATCGTTCCCATAATGCCTTTTATCATAGAATACCGTCCTCTTTACATTTCTTTTTTCGGCGAATACGGAACTTTATTCCATAACACTTATCTTATAAACCTCTATGTTTTCGGATCGGTTTTAGGAGGCATTCTGTTATTTTTGGCACCTTATTTAAGCAGATTTATTGCCCGTTTAAGAAATGGTCAAATCCTACCTTATCAGGGCTTGGGAATTACTTTTATTCTTCTTATTGTGGTGGGGGTAATTTTACAACTAACAATTTAATATGCTCTGGGCTTTAATTTCAATAGTCGTTTTATTTTTTCTATCGCTTGGATTAAAAAAGTTGTTTCCAAGCTTGTGCGCCATTTGCTTTTCGGTATTCGCCACTTGGCTTTTTGGACTTCTTTTATATTTTTCGGGGCAAATTTTTATTGAAATTGACCCGCTGGTTTTGGCTCTTCTTATGGGCGGAAGTGCTGTCGGATTTTTATATTATTTAAACCGTCATCTGCCGAAAAGATTTCTGGTGTTTCGGTTGCCGTATCTTTTAACCGTTTTCATTGTTTTTTATTTTTTCCTTAAATTTGAGATTGATTTGCCGGTGTTGGTTTTTGTCTTTGTTATTTGGGTAATTTTCGGATTGGTTTTTCTTCTTAGAAATAAAACAGCCGACGGTTGGTTTAAAAAAATAATAGATTGTTGTAGAAGTTGGTGATTTATGGTTTTGTTGGGCTGAAGGCGGTTTGATAGCAATAATGCTGATATAATAATATTGTTATGTTTTATTGGTTCTAATTTTTAATCTATATTAATTATGAAAAAATTACTTAAATTTTCATCAGGTTTGGCGATTGTAGCCGGCATAGCAATGGTTGTCGCCGGTATTTGGGGAATTTGTTTTACTTATAAAAATATTTCGGCAGAAAATATAATCACACCATCTGATGCCAGAATTCCAGAAGTAGTAGTGCGAGGACCGCTGACCTTAAAAGCTCAAGCCGATATTATACGTGAGCATACTTTGCGGATGACAGACGGAAAAACTTATGCGGAGATGCCAAGACTTGTGCCAAGACTTGATAATGAAGGCCGTCCGGTTTTAAACGAAGAAGGTGAGCCGGTTATGGTCCCTAACGAAGCTCGAAACATTTGGATTACCGCCACAGCTCTCATCACTGCTCTTCATTTGGGAATTTTAACCTATGTTTTTTCCGGACTGATTTTACTACTCGGACTGATTTCAATTTGGACTGGAATTATTTTTTGTCTGCTTTCTAGGAGGGGTTTTTAATTTTCTTTAAATGGATTCAAAAAATAAAAAAATTATAAAGGCTCCTCAGGGCAAAGCCACAGGGTATTGTCAGAACCCGCTTTACTCGTTCATTCGCGCGACAGAGCTGCGCAGTATTGAACCCATATTAGCTCCTCGGCCGTCGGCACGATGGAGTCGGCCTTTGGCCAGACGAAGTCGGCTCGGAAATGTGAAAGCTTTGCTTTCCCATTTCTCTCGCTCTACGTCGCTAATAAAATTTTTAACTATTGCAATCGTCGCTTTTCTTTTTGCGCGTCTGGCTTTAAACCTGCCTCTTGTTTATTTGCCTCTAAATTTGTTTTTTGTTTCAAGCTATCTTTTGTTGTTTGCCTTGCTTCAGAAAAATTCCGCATGGTTTTTGTTTCTTCTGGCTATCTTCTTGTCGGTTGATTCAATGTTTGGCACTTATTTTTTTGCCGGCGGTCGCATTGGTCAGATTGAATATTTTGGTACAATGGCTGTTAATTTATTATTTACCACCTTCGGTATTTGGCGAGACAGGTTAAAATATTCCAGTTAATCATCTAAAAAGTCGAGATTATTTGCTTTCTTTTAATTATGTTAAAATTAAAAATATGAAAAAAAATAACGCGTTTTTGTGGGTTGGTTTTGGAGTTTTTATTATTGCTTCAGTGTTTGGAATTATTTTTTTGGGTGCTAAGACGGACAAATCCTCCGGCTTGGTTTCTCGTGAGCCACAGCCGATTAGCGCATCTGATTGGATAAATGGTGAGATGTCGGCCGAGGTTGTGATTATAGAATATTCTGATTTTGAGTGCCCTGCTTGCGCTTCTTATTTCCCAATCCTAAAAGATTTGAAAGAGAAGTTCGGTTCGCAAATCGCAGTTGTTTATAGACATTTTCCTCTTACACAAATTCACAGAAATGCGGAGCTCGCCTCGTTGGCATCAGAAGCGGCTGGCCGGCAGGGGAAGTTTTGGGAAATGCATGATTTATTGTTTGAAAACCAGAGAAATTGGTCTGCCAATTTCGGGGCTAAAGAAATTTTCATCGGTTATGCACAGCAATTACAACTTGATGAAGAGCAATTCATAAATGACCTTGATGCGAAAGACTTGCAAGATAAAGTTTCTGCTAGTTATAGAGAGGGGGTTTCAATCGGTATTGCCGGCACTCCAACTTTTTTCTTGAACGGAGAAAAAATCTCCAACCCGCGCGGTTATGAAGAATTTGAAAGAGTTATTTCTGAAAAATTAAATCAATGACAAAAAGTATAAAGATTGCTGTTGTTATATTTTTAGTGGTAGGTGTTATTGGTTTTCTTGACGCGACTTATCTTACGGTTGAGCATTATCGTGGCAATATTCCGCCGTGCACGATTCAGGGCTGTGAAGTTGTTTTGACGAGTGAACAAAGCAAAATTTTTGGCGTTCCGGTCGCTCTTCTGGGCGCTTTGTATTACTTGGTCATTTTGATCTTGTCTGTCAGTTTTCTTGATGGTAAGAAAGAGGGGGTTATTAGATTTGCTTCTTGGCTCACTTTTTTAGGATTTATTGCTTCGGTATATTTTGTCTATCTTCAGTTTTTTGTTATTGGAGAGATTTGTCAGTATTGCATGATTTCGGCCGGCACCTCAATCCTTCTTTTTGTTTTAGGAATTTATATTTTAATTAAAACTCGCCAGAACAAGGTGGTGCAATATTAGTTATACCAATTAACAAAAATCAGCCCTGTTAAAACAGGGCTGATTTTTGTACAAATGGAGATGGCGAGAATCGAACTCGCGTGCAAAAGGTGATTAAATGTACTTCTACAAGGCATAGTTCGTTTTTTCCGCTTACAGCGGATTTAAATGAACAAGCTTTAAAACAAACAAAACACTTATTCATCGAGTCTCATAAGTTTCGAAAATTGAATGAGACAATTCAATCTCTATCCCGACCCGCGCTACGCCGAAAGCTTCGGCGAGGCGAGAAATATTACACCTCTAACTCTTTATCGGAAGTCGAAAGAAGAGATGTCGCTCGAGCTTTATTAAGCGTGAGCGAAAGCAAATTGGTTGGCCCCGAAATACGGAGATACAACTGATTTTGCTTTTGCAACTAAGTTGTTTGCACTTAGAAGTTCCCAAGCTTTTTGAGAGTTCTTGGAGCTCTACCTTGCGCGCAGACAATCAGTCTTTTGTCTAGGCCGATCATCCCCAAATATGAGGCTCTAGGGTATTAGACCCTAGGCTCTAGGAAAATTCTGTTTTCTCCTAAGGCCTAGCGCCTAATCCGCCAGCTGGCGGACCTAATGCCTATCTGTCAAAGATCTTTCAATTCGCGTTGGGTGTCGCGCAGAGTATCGCGCTTTTTTATATCCTCACGCTTGTCGTATTTCTTCTTTCCTTTTGCGACAGCCAACTCGAGCTTGATTTTGTTGCCTTTAGTATATACTGAAATTGGCACTATTGTCAACCCTTTTTGCTTTTCAAGGCCGGCAAACCTAGCAATCTCTTTTTTGGTTAAGAGTAGCTTTCTCTCTCGTCTCGATTCATACTCTTTTGGCGTATTACCAGCTTGGTATGGAGGGATTTCCAAATTTAAAACAAAAGCTTCTCCATCTTTTGTAGTAGCATACCCGCCCTCAAGCGAACCCCTCTTACTTTTCAGAGATTTAACCTCAAACCCGAAAAGTTTAATTCCGGCTTCAAATTTTTCTATGAATTCGTAATTGAGACCGGCTTTTTTGTTTTTTAATAAAATCATCTTTCTGAAATGTACAAAATTGTTTATCAATCTCAAATAGATTATACTGGACAGACGATTTAATCCACAAGGTTAATTTAACCGTTATATAAAAATTCAAAATGCCCCAACAAAAAAATCAAAAGAAAGGAGAGCAAAAGAAAAAGGTCTTTTTAGTTAGAAAACCAGTAAAAAAGGGAAAAACGCCGGATAAAAAGCAGTTCTGGATGAATCTGTTGACGGCTTTTTTGTTTTTCTTCATCCTTATCACTTTCTATTCTTTTATTGTAGAACAGAGGCAGAAAGCAGAGATTATCGCTATTTCGCAGTTAGCCCAAGATGTTAGATCCGGAATTGTTTCAGAGATTGTAATTCGTGGCGACAAGTTGGAAATTTTGTATCAAGACGAAGCTGTGAAGGAATCAAAAAAAGAAGTAGGGGTTTCGTTGACCGAAGTTTTGGTCTATCACGGCGCGTCACCGGAAGATCTGGCTGGTGTTTCAATTGAAGTTAAAAACCAGTCTGGTTTTGGCTTTTGGCTTTTGAATCTGGCGCCGTTTTTAATTCCCCTCATTTTTATCATTTTTATCATCTGGTTTTTATCAAGGCAGGTTCGTGGCGCCGGAATGCAAGCTTTTTCTTTTGGCCAATCGAAAGCCCGAATGATTTTGCCTCATGATAGTAAACAGAGAGTAACCTTCAAGGATGTCGCCGGTGTCAAAGAAGCCAAGGAAGAATTGAAAGAAGTTGTTGATTTTCTCCGTAATCCTAAAAAGTTTATAGAAATTGGCGCTCGGATTCCAAAAGGGGCACTCTTGATCGGCCCTAGCGGTACCGGCAAAACTCTTCTTGCCAGAGCAGTCGCTGGTGAAGCCGGAGTCGCTTTCTTTTCAATTTCTGGTTCAGAATTTGTTGAAATGTTTGTAGGTGTGGGCGCTTCAAGAGTCAGAGACCTTTTCAAGATGGCTAAGCAGGCGGCGCCAGCTATAATTTTTATTGATGAGATTGACGCCGTTGGCCGAGTCCGCGGGACTGGTGTGGGCGGAGGTAACGACGAGCGTGAGCAGACACTGAACCAAATCTTGGTAGAAATGGACGGTTTTGAGCCAAATGAAAAAATAATAATTTTGGCGGCAACAAATCGCCCGGATGTTTTGGATCCAGCTCTTGTCCGACCCGGACGTTTTGATAGACGTGTTGTGATAGACATGCCGGACAGAGACGACAGGGAAGAAATTCTTAAAATTCATGCCGGTGGTAAAAAACTCGCTGAAGATGTAAATTTGCGGGTTATTGCCGAACGAACTCCGGGTTTTTCCGGCGCTGATTTATATTCATTAATGAATGAGGCGGCGATTTTGGCGGCTCGAGAAGAGCGTCAGAAAATTTCCCAATACGATCTTGTCCGTTCAATTGAAAAAGTTATGCTTGGCCCTGAACGTCGAAGTCATATTCTTTCCAAAAAAGAAAAGGAAATAACCGCTTATCACGAAGCCGGCCACGCTCTTGTGGCTAGCGTCTTGCCTTATGCTGATCCGGTCCATAAAATTTCAATTATTTCTCGCGGGCGAGCGGCTGGCTATACTCTGAAATTGCCGTTTGAAGACAAACGGCTCCAATCGCGTAAAGAATTTTTAGACGATATTGCTGTTTCGCTTGGTGGCTATGCGGCCGAGACGATGATGTTTGATGATCTAACCACTGGTTCCTCAAATGATTTACAGGTTTCAACTGCTCTGGCGCGTGATATGGTGACTAAATACGGCATGTCGGAAAAGCTCGGCGCCATGGCTTTTGAGGGTCAAGCAGGCAGAACAATGTTTGGCCATGGGCTGGACGAAAAAGAGTATTCGGAAGAAGTTAGCGCTTTGATTGACGAGGAAGTCAGCAAGATTATGAAAGAGGGTTTAGTAAAAGCCCAACAGATTTTGACTGAAAAGAAAAATGTTTTAGACGCTATTGCTTTGCGTTTGATTGAGGTTGAGACGATTGAACGTGAAGAATTTGACCAAATTCTAGTCGCGAACGGCATTCAGCTAAAGAAAAAAGAACAAGAAAATTCCTAAATCTGCCACAGCTTTCTTGTGGATAAACTACCGGTCTTTTGTAGTATAATCTTTAGATATGATTACGGACAATGTTAATGAAGTAAGCTCGGCTAAGAGAAAATTTCTGGAAAAGGTTGGGCGTTTGATAGCCGACTATCGACACGAGGTCCAATCTGTCGTGGTTGTTCTGGAAAAAGAGCGCCTGTCTCGTTTAAGTGAAGAATTAAAAAATTCTTAATGTCTTCTGAATCAATAAAACCTAGTGCCGGAGAGGAGAAATTGGGACAGCCAATTTCGGAAGAGGGATTGGAAACTCCGGAAACTTTGAAAACTCCGGAAAAGCCAAGCGATGTCATCGCGACTATTGAAGGGGTTAATGGTGAGGTTGTGGCAGTTATGAACAGCGCTTACAAGAGGGTTGAAGGTTTGGGCGGCGATCCGAATCTTTTGCGAGATGCTGACCGAAAATTATCAGCCGGAATGGAAACCGCCAAGAATGATTTTTTAAGAGAATTTGTTGACGCCGCGCCTGATGTCTTGCGAGCAAGGGTAAACGAAGTGGCTTCACTTTTAGCGACGATTAACGAACCTTCCGCTAAAGACTTAGAGCGAGAATTTGCATTGGATCCAGAAACTGCCAAAGTCTATTTTACTTTAGCTAGTGCATTCAATAGTGTTTCGGAAAAGACTAGAGCAGAAAATATTGAAAATTCTAAAGAAGAAATCACACCCGGTTCATTAGTGACACGCCACGGTTGGTCTGAACCCGGAAAAGTTTGGAAAATAGAAAACGGTCAAGCCTTTATTGAGGGTGTGGCTAATAGTGTTCCCCTAAACGATCTTTCTTTGTTTGAAGAAAAGATAGCAGAGCCAGAGACGCAACCTGTGAATGATTCAACACCTCTAGAAACGGTAGAAGTTAAAAATCCAACTGAACAAGAATCTCAAAATAGAGAGGTTACGATTGAATCAGAGACACCGCCTGTAGTAGAAACAAAAAACGCGGAGATTCCAAAATCTGTGTTGAAGCAATTGAGTCCGGACAATCGGAATCTGATTCAAAAATTACCCGAGAAGACCTGGAATTTTTTGAGAGATAAAATTTTAACTCCGCCGATTTTTGCCACCAAACTTATTGCCAGCCGAATTTCGCATAAAGCTCTGAGAGATGCCGGTGAAGTTCATCTCCGCTACGGATTTATCGGTTCCAGAGTCGGCACTCTTTTCAACAGTGTTTTGATTGATAGAGAAAAAACCGGATGGATTAGGTACGGCACAACCTTGGAGGGGATCCAGCAAAAATTTGATAAAACTGACGAGATTGCCAAAGAATATGAAAGCCAGATCGCCGAGCTTGATAGACAGGAAAGAGAATTGTCGGCACAAGGGACACTTTCGTCTTCAGAAAGGTTAAAGATTGAGCATGTCAGAGAACGTATAAACAGGAAATTGGAGCAAGCCAGAAACAAAAGAAATGCCTTGAGTCATCGGTCAGAAGAAGTCGGTGCCAGAATTAGTCGTTATGAAAATCGCCGTCAAGTTATTTCTGAAAACTTGATAAAGCGAGTTGAATCGCGCCTTAAACCGCTCGAGTCCAGGATGGAGAAGATAAAATCCGCCAAGCAAAAATTGGAAGCCGAAACTCAAGAATTGAAGCGGGCGGTTGAAGAGAGACAAGCTCGGCTAGAAGATTTGAAGGCAAGGATGTCGGCAAATCCAAATCTAAAATCGGTCTTAAAACCCCGAAGCAAAGAAATTTCAGCGATTATGAAAAAAGCCGAAAAATTGATTGAATATAGGCAGACCAAAATAAGAGATTTTGACCGACAGATTTCGTTCTTGGTAGAAAGACTTAATCCCTATGACGAGATGAGGTCAAAGTTTCAAGGATTTTTGAAATCACCAGTCTAAAATGACAAATGTAAAAATGACAAAAGAAGAGAAAGAGCTTTTGAGAGATTTTGAAAAAGAACTCGCCGAGTTTGGGGTTTTTGTTCGAGACTTTGAAAAAAAGACTGAAAAACAGTTTGTTGAAATTGAAAAAGATTTTGAGAAGCAAAAATTAGATTTTGAGAAATTAGAGGCAGAGATAATTGCTTTTGAAGAGAGACATGCAGAAGAGATTGATTCTTTGGCGATCAAATCTTTAATTAAAGAATAAAAAAAAGAACCCCGACGCGGTGTCGGGGTCTTAGGTGCTGTTCTTTAGGCCGGGACCGGGACGAGACAAATTTGTCTTGTCTCGGCTCCGGGCGCGACGATTGTGATCAATGCGCCGGCGGCTATAGCTTGGAGAAGGTCGGTTACCAAGATCGCCAGCGCCTGTTGCCGGTCATTTTTGGTTATGTCGGGATGTTGCCTCTCTACGGCCCTTTCCAGCCGCTCCAACAGAGGCCGAAGCTCTTCTCCCCAGTCAAATTCTCTCTGCATCGCTTTTCTCCTTCTGTGTTTTGCCTGTGTTTTGCCCGGACTCTCTATCTTTCATACCAAAAAAACAAAAAATAGTCAAATATTGACATAATTATTAAACAGGAAACTGGAGGCAGAGAAAATCTGGCCCCGCTCCAGATCTCGCGAGAACCATGACTGGTGAACCAGTCTTTCTTCCGGCCTGCCGGAAAGAACCAACACAACCCGCCCAAGTTGCGAAAGCGACTCGGGCGGTTTTTTTATGATACAATTATCAAAATAAAACACCATGCCTGAAAGTTTCGGAAAAAATTTTGGCAAATTTGATTCAGTTGAAGCAGAATTGGAATATTTACGGGAGAAAGTTCGGGAAAAGGAGGCGGCTTTTGAGGACGCCAAAGAGCGGCCGGAAACGGAAAAAATAATTTCCGAAGAAATAGAAAGCTATCGCCGAGAGCCGACAGCTGGCCCGAAAGTTGAAATTCAACCCTCTGAAACAAAGGGCATTATTGAAGGCCTTAAGCCCGAGCCACACGACAAGCAAATGAGTGAGTTGGCCGCTCTCATCCAAGAGAAGGGAATTAAAAACGCTTTTGCCATTTTGGACAAAGTCGGCGACTCGCATTTGGAAGATGACCTTCATCGCTTTTTGGTCCAATATGTCAAAGCCGGCTATAAGCTTGGGCTTAAAGAAAAAGAGCCGCTTTACCGCGCGCTTAATATGACGCTTTTTGAAATTCTTTTGCCGGAAGAATACCGAGATAAAAATGAGCAGCAAAAGCCACTGAAAGAATTGATTTCTTCAATGGAGCAATTTTATGCAGGCATGCTCTCAATTCATGATCCGAAAAAGTGGCCAAGCCACTTTTCCATAGAGTTGGCGATGCCGGCAGTTGGCGAGGAATTCAGTTTTTATGTTTCGGTGCCAACAGAAAAAAGTGAGTTGTTTGAAAAGCAGATCTTATCAGTTTTTCCGAATGCTAAAGTTATTGAACAAAAAGACGATTACAACATTTTTAATGAAGATGGCGCGTCAGTTGGCTCAATCCTTGGTTTATCTAATAAACCGATTTTTCCAATAAAAACTTATGAAGAATTTGATTATGACCCAATCAACTCACTACTCAACGCTTTTTCAAAGGTAGACAAGGTTGGTGAGGGTGCATCGATTCAGATTATTTTTAGCCCTTCTGGTGGCGGAGAGATTTTGCGGAAATTCAAATATGCTTTGGAAGAAATAAAAAAAGGTAAATCGGTTAAAGAAGCCGCCAAGGTGCCGATGAGTTTCGGTGGCGAAGTTGTCGGAACTTTAAGAGAGGTGTTTAGTTCAAACAAGAAAAAGACAACAGACAAAGACGGTATTCCGGTTCAGAGAAATGAAGAAGTTAATCAGCAGGTATTAGAAAACATCCAGAAAAAAATTTCTTCGCCGATTATCAAGACTAATATCCGACTAGTTGCTTCTTCTCGAACCGAAGATGAAGCTAGCTCAATTTTGTCTGATTTGGAGTCGGCTTTTAACCAATTTGAAAATACAGATGGCAATAAATTCAAATTCTTACGACTTTCAGGTAATAAATTATTTCAAATGCAAAAAGATTTTTCATTTCGGATGTTTCGTGACGACTATGCCCTGCCATTAAATTTAAAAGAGTTGACAAGTATTATGCACTTGAACACCGAAGCGGTGAAAAGCGCGCCGCAGTTGAAACGCGCCAAATCCGGATCGGCGCCGACGCCAAGCGGCTTGCCGGCCGACGGAGTTTTGCTCGGGGTAAACCGGCATCGCAATTTGGCAACCGAGGTTAAAATTACTGACGAAGACCGGCTCCGACATTTTTACATCATCGGTCAGACCGGCACCGGTAAATCCTCGCTTTTGAAAAATTTGATTATTCAGGATATTGAAAAAGGTAATGGTGTCTGCTTTATTGATCCGCACGGCGTTGATATTTTGGATGTTTTGGCAAATGTGCCGAAAGAGAGGTATGAAGATGTTATCTATTTTGATCCGAGCTACACCGCCCGGCCGATGGGACTAAATATGCTGGAGTTTGACCAGAATTTTCCGGAGCAAAAAACCTTTGTGGTCAACGAGCTTTTCAGTATTTTCCAAAAGCTTTATGGTGGGGTTCCGGAATCAATGGGTCCGATGTTTGAACAGTATTTCAGAAACGCGACAATGCTGGTCATTGAAGATCCGGAGAGCGGTTCAACGCTTTTGGATGTTTCTCGTGTTATGGCCAATAAGTCTTACCGTGACTTCAAACTTTCCAAATGTAAAAATCCGATTGTTGTTCAGTTTTGGCGGGAAGTTGCCGAGAAAGCCGGCGGTGAAGCGGCTTTGGCCAATATTGTGCCTTATATCACCAGCAAATTTGACGTCTTTTTGGCCAACGACATTATGCGGCCGATTGTCGCTCAAGAAAAATCAGCTTTGAATTTCCGAGAGATTATGGATAGTCGCAAAATTCTTCTGGTCAATTTGGCAAAAGGACGTTTGGGTGACATCAACAGCAATCTCTTGGGTCTCATAATTGTCGGTAAAATTTTAATGGCCGCACTGTCGCGAGTGGATTCTTTTGGTAAAGAAATTCACCCTTTTTATCTTTATATCGACGAGTTTCAAAATGTTACGACCGATTCAATTTCAACTATTTTATCCGAAGCCAGAAAATACAAATTGTCTCTGACCATCGCCCATCAATTCATCGCCCAGCTTGAAGAGGGAATTCGTGACTCGGTTTTTGGCAATGTCGGCTCTCTTTCGTCTTTTAGAATCGGCTCGGATGATGCCGAATACTTGGAAAAACAATTCTCGCCGGTTTTCTCCGCCAAAGATTTGATGAATATAGACAATTATAATTGCTACTTGAAACTTTTGGTTCACGGCCGGCCGGTTACGCCGTTTAATATTGAAATTCCGCCGCCCAATCCCGGCCGTCCGGAAGTTGCCGACAAATTAAAAGAACTCTCTTACCTGAAATTTGGCCGCGACCGTGAGGAGATTGAGCAGGAGATAATGAGAAAACATCAGTAACTGTCCCTTCCTTTATCAGATTCTCACATACAATATAAATACGAACCTGATATAATATAGAAGTTATTTATAACTTAAAGGTTCGTGTATGGCTAGAAGAAAAGATAAAGAAAAAGCTATTCAACTCCGACTTAAAGGAATGAGTTATAGCCAAATTAAGCAACAGCTCGGACTAAGTAAAAGTACATTAAGCGGTTGGCTTTCTGATTATCCTTTGTCTCCTGAAAGGATTAAAGAGCTAAGAGATATCAATCCTAGAAGAATTGAGAATTTTCGGAATACGATGAGGAAGAAAAGAGAGGAAAGATTGTCAAAAGTTTATGAAAGAGTAAAAAAAGATATTAGCAAACTTAATAAAAGAGAGATATTTTTATGTGGCCTGTTTTTGTATTGGGGTGAAGGATATAAGACGGCTGTTACAACAACGGCTGTAGCCAACACAGATCCTGCCGTACTCAAATTCTTTATTAAATGGCTCAAAACTATTCACGCTCCCTTTGATAAAATAAAGGTAAAAATTCATTTATATAAGGATATGGATAAAGATGAAATTGTAAGATATTGGAGTAAAGAACTAAAATTACCCACAAAGTGTTTTACTCAAATATATATAAAAAAATCCAAATTATCTGGTTTGAATTATAAAAATGGTTTTGGTAAGGGAACTTGCAACGTCATGATACACAACAGAGACCTGAACGAGTATGTGATAATGGCAATGAAGTATCTTCAAGAAGAAGTTTCTAAAAACTAGAAATTATTGTAATATACTTTCAGATTTGCGCCTATAGCTCAATTGGTAGAGCGTCCGTCTTATACACGGAAGGTTTCTTGGTTCGAGTCCAAGTGGGCGCATTATCAGCTTTTATTATCCGCGTATATCAGCGGGTATTTTACATCTGCGTTAATCCGCGTTTACTCAAAATGATACTTTCCTTTCTGGTTTTCCAGAATCTCTTTTAAGTGTTGGTGTTTTGGTTCTTTTAATTCCGGATCGGACTCAACAATTTCTCGGGCTTCGTTTCTGGCCGCCTCAACCATTTTAATATTTTTTATGGCTTCCATGCCGAGGTCCGTTATGCCCCATTGTTTTTGGCCATAAAGTTCGCCAGCACCCCTTTGCGCAAGATCCAATTCTGCCAATTCAAAGCCGTTCTTGGCTGTAATCATGGCTTTGAGTCGCTCTATTGATTTCCCTGATTTTGAATCGGAGAAAACAAAACAATATGCTTGATGTCGGCTTCGTAAAACTCGGCCACGGAGCTGATGCAGTTGCGCCAAGCCGAATCTTTCTGCACCTTCTATAATAATTGTGGTGGCGTTTGGCACGTTGACGCCGACTTCCACGACGGAAGTCGCGCAAAGAATTTGGATTTCATTTTTGGTAAATTTATCCATAACCTTTTCTTTCTCGTCTTTTTTGAGTTTGCTATGAAGAATGCCAATTTCATATTCCGGAAAAATTTCTTTTTTGAGGCGCCTTGCTTCTTCTGTGACTGATTTAACATTCAGAGCCATTTCTTTTTCCGGATCCGCCTCGTTGATGCGAGGGCAAACGACATAAAGTTGCCGACCCGCCACAAGTTCGTGTCGGATTTTTTCATAAGTTTCTTTTCTTTTTTGAGGCGTGACAATTTCCGTAATGACCGGTTTTCGGCCACTTGGCATTTGGTCCAAAATAGTTAAATCTAAATCGCCGTAAATTGTTAGAGCCAGTGTTCGGGGAATCGGCGTGGCGGTCATTGAAAGCAGATGCGGCAAAATATCGTCTTTTTTTCTAAGCCGGCTTCTTTGGGCGGTGCCGAAGCGGTGCTGTTCGTCAATTATGACAAAAGCCAGATTTTTAAAGTTCACCTTTTTTTCAATTAAAGAGTGAGTGCCGATGAGAATTGGAATTTCCCCTTGAGCGACCCATTTTAGGAGCTGAGATTTAGAAATTGTTGTTGCCTCATTTGGGTTAATTTTTGACGGAAATTTTTTACAACCTGATCCGGTGATTAATCCAACTTTTATGTTAAGGCCGGCAAAGGTTTCAACAAAAGTTTTAAAATGCTGATTGGCGAGAATTTCTGTCGGCGCCATATAAGCCACCTGCAGTCCACCGAATTTATTATCTGGTGGAGGAGTGGAAATGGTCGCGTAGGAAGCAATGGCGGCGACTGCCGTTTTTCCGCTTCCGACATCTCCCTCTAAAAGACGCGACATCGGAAATTCTCTTTTAAAATCTCTTAAGATTTCTGAAACCGCTCTATCTTGCGCATCGGTCAATCTAAACGGTAGTTTCTTCAAAAATCCCTCCAAATCCTTTTTTGTTTTTTCAATTCTGAATGATTTTTTTTCTTGGCTCGCTTTTCTTTCTTTTTGTTTTTCAAGCTGAATGAAAAATATTTCTTGAAAGGCGAATCTTTTTCTGGCGGCTAAATAATCACCTTCTTTTTTTGGTATATGAATCCAGACGAAAGAAGATTTTAATGTCGGTAAATTGTATTTCTTCAAAATTTCTGACGGAATCGGATCTTTCTGTTCTTCTAAAATTCCACTACGCAAGATTTTTTGGACAGCGAAATAAAACCAGCGCGAGCTTAATCCGGTCGTTTCTTTATAAATCGGCTCAAAAGGATTTTTGTCTTGATTTTCGGAATCTTGATTTAAGATTGGCAGTGGAATTTCTGTTATTTTATCAATTGTCGGATTAACAAAACAAAGCGTGTTTTTTCTTTCAGATACTTTTCCGGAAATTTTAACCAACGGATTACCGGCAAACATTTTTGCCAGATAGGGCTGATTAAGCCAGAGAATTTTAATTTTACCGGTCGGATCAACCAGCGTTCCTCGAGAAAACGGCCTTTTGCCACTCCATGTTTTTCCGGTTTCCAGATTCGAAAGCCGTCCGTAGACAGACACCTCGTCTTCTTTTTGGAGACCGTTTATTGGCTTTTGAGTAAGCGTTTTTTCGTAGCGGATCGGAAAAAAATTCAAAATGTCACCATAGGTGTTAAGACCAAATTTTTTTAAGCCAGATTTTTGTTTGGGGTTTAGACGAAAATTTTCTTCAAGCGGTTTTTGGAGTATGTCTGTCATTCTTCATATTCTATGCTCTCTTCTTGGAAAAGAAAATCATCAATTTCTTCCAGTCCTTTGGTTTTTCCTAAATTCTGAACTTCCGGACATTCTGGCAAGTCGCAGGCCGGTGGAATTCTTTTCACAACTGAACCATCAGGGCAGGTTAACGTTTCTATCGGGCAGGTCTCGGACTCAAAATTGATTTTGCTTTTGTTTAGAATATGAAAAATTCCGCCGGTTATAAAAATAGCAATAATTAAGATAAAAGATATGTTTTCTTTATTCAGCATATACTTACGGCAGTATCCGGGCTAATCTACCAACAATTGGCAGTGCCCGTTTTTTGCCGAGTAAGACATTCACGGCACCGAAGCACCAAAGTATAAAAATTGAAGAGAAAATTAAAAATCTTAAGAAAAGCCAGTCTGTTAATCCGGCTAAAAAATACGCCACGACTGACAATATAAATAAAACAAATGCTTGTTTTAGATGATACCAGACAAATTTACTTTTTCTGTGTTTAGATAAAAGTAGCAAGAAAAAAAATAAATAAGCAACAAATGCCCAGAAGACTTCAACCTCGCTTGGTTCGTCTTGGCTTTCAATTGTCTTTTGGTTAGGATTTTCCGACATCTCTTAATTCTAACCCCACTTGGTATTTTTGAATAGTTTTTATGAAGACAAAAAATGCCGTGGTAGGTAAAGATTTCTACTTAACCAAACTTCCTTCCGAAACGGATTGGTCAACCGAAAGCAGAGAAAAGGTGTTGGCTTCGCCGGCGGCCAAAATCATGCCCTGACTTTGGAGCCCCATAAGACTTCTTGGTTCTAAGTTATAGACGAAAGCGTATTTATTGCCAATCAAAACTGAAACATCTTCAAAATAAAGACCAATGCCAGCGATAATCTGTTTCTCACCTTCATGTCCAAAAGAGACCATAAGTTTTACAAGTTTTAGGGAACCATCAACTCTCTCGGCGCTTAAAATTTTGCCAACTCGAATCTCAATTTTTTTTAAATCTTCTATTGTAGCCATGTTTTTATGATTTGCGAATGTTGCCTTCGCAAATCCACTGGCGGACTTCGTCACGCCGTAGGTTCGCTTCGGCGAACCGAAGGCGGAGGAGGTGGGATTTGAACCCACGAGGGGATTTCTCCCCTACGGATTAGCAATCCGCTCCGTTAGACCACTCCGGCACTCCTCCAGACCACCTTACTTTAAGCTTTTAATCTAAAACTTTCAACTTTTTGTTAGTGTGCTACCACCACCGCTTTTATCTTTTTAGCTCCAGCTTTTCTCAAAACTTTTTTAATCTCATTCAATGTGGCGCCTGTGGTTATGACATCATCAACAATAATCAGATTCCGTCCTTTGATTTTCTCCACACTAGAAACCTTGAAACAACCATTTAAATTTTTACTTCTTTCGGTTTTGCTTTTCAAGGAGCTCTGGTCTTTTGTTTCTCTAACTTTCGTTAACACTTTAAATTCCGCTTCAAAATTTTCTCCTTTATCTGTTTTCAAAATTTCTTTAACTAGAATTTCTGTTTGATTGTATCCGCGTTTTGCCAACTTTTTCTTTGATAGGGGAACGGGCAACAATATCGGTTTTTGAAAATTTTCAAAAATCGCCCAATCATTCATTTGACCAATAAGTTCTTCACGCATGGCTTTTGCCAAGACTTCCGCTGCTTTAAAATTATTTTTGTATTTTAGTTCCCAGATTAGTTTTTTTGCCAAAATATCACCATAGTCAAAAATAACGATTGTGTTGTCGTCGTGCCAATCGAGGGGTTTTTTAATTTCTCTAATTCTGTCTTCTGTAACTGATTCTGGTAATTGTGAGCTTGGAAAAACCAGTCCCAACAAAGTCTCTTTTATATTTTTTATAAAAATATCCACCTTCTTTGCTTTTTTGTATGATATTATGTAATGAATTAATTATCGCATTTTTGTAAAAAATGTTTACTGGTTTATTCAAGAAAAAAGGAAGTAATACGGTTGTCGGCATTGATATTGGTAGCTCGGCCATAAAAGTTGTCCAGCTTTCGGAGAAAAGAGGTAAGGCGGTTTTGGACACGTATGGCGCTTTAGCGCTCGGACCTTATGCGGGTGTTGAAATAGGACAGGCCACGAATTTGCCAGCCGATAAAATAATTTCCGCTCTAACGGAAATATTAAAAGAGTCAAAAGTTTCGACAAACGCCTCATCGATCGCTATTCCCTTCAACTCAACTCTTATGACGGTTATAGAATTGCCATCTGCAAGTGAAAGACATCTAAAAAATATTATCCCGATTGAAGCCAAGAAGTATGTGCCCGTGCCAATAAGTGAAGTGTCTTTGGATTGGTCAATTTTACCGAAAGATCAGGTTGAGTCGGAAAGTCAGACGACAAGAAATGAATCAGAAAAAGAAAACAAAGAAGGTGGTGCTGGCAACGACAAGACAGAAGAAAAGGCGGTTGGTGAAAAAATTAAAGTTTTAATAGTTGCTATCCACAACGATGTTTTTGGTAAATTCAAACAGATTATTGCTGGTGCCGGTTTGGAATCCGATATTTTTGAAGTTGAAATTTTTAGCACGCTACGAGCGGTTTTGGAGCCAACCGCAGAGCCAATTATGATTATGGATGTCGGTGCCGCTTCAACAAAGCTCTATGTTGTGGAGAGGGGTAATATTGAAAATTCACACACCATCAACCGTGGTTCGCAGGATATAACTTCTACTATTTCGCGCTCTTTACGTATTCCGATAAAAGAAGCCGAAATTGTGAAGCGGACCAAAGGTCTTGCTTTTCGCGAGGACAAAGAACTTGGCGGGGCGATTTTTTTAACTCTTGACCACATTTTTGCCGAGACCGCTAAAGTGATTAGGAATTACAATAGCAAGAGCAGTCAGGCCTTGAATAAGATTATTTTGGTCGGCGGTGGCTCCAGTATGAAAGGTTTTGCCGAGGCGGCGAGCGCCAATTTGCAGGTTGAAGTTTTGTCGAGCGACCCCTTTTCTAAAGTCGAAGCGCCGGTTTTTGTTTCCGATGTATTGAAAAATACCGGTCCGGAGTTTGCCACAGCAGTTGGTGTTGCCTTGAGATATTTGTCAGAACAATAATAGTGGAATACTCGCTTTGCCAGTTGTTCTTTATGTTCTATAATTAATAAATCCGAGGACAAAAACACAACAACCTTTTCTGAAGTTTTTGTTTTTGGTCGCACCACAAACCCAAAAGTGGAACAAAAATCATCTTCATCTTTTATTCCTAAAAGCGTCGGTCCGAAAACTTTGAGGGCCAGGAAGCCTTTCAGCTTGTTTATTTGGCTGGTTTCTTTCTTGTTTATCGCCTCAGTATCTTCGTCGGTTATTATGTTCTTTTATGAAAGATTTTTGTTAAGCCAGCACGAAGCTAAAAAAGAGGCGATCCAAAACGAAATTCGAGCTTTTGAACCGGAACTGACTAGAGAATTGACCGCGGTCAAAAACCGTGTGGATTCTGGACAAAAACTTCTTCAAAGCCACATTTCAGCATCATCTTTCTTCTTGCTTCTTGAGAGTCTGACAGTGCGGAATGTCTTTTTTAGCGAACTTTCTTTGAACACTTCTTCTGACAGTTGGCCAACGATTCAAGCAAAAGGTGAGGCGCCAAGCTATGCTGTTTTGGCTTTTCAGTCAAATTCTTTGAAAGGGTCAGACGTTATTCGGAATGTAAAATTTGGTGATGTTAATTTAAATGAAAAGGGCACAGTAGGTTTTTCTCTAGAAATGGAAGTTGATCCGCGCTTAGTTCTTTACTCCGCTTTATTTCCTCGGCTTGAAGATTCTTCTTCCGAAACACAATCAGAGGTTGAATCTGAAGAACTTATACCAGAAACAGAATCAGAGCCAGCAGAATAATAATTTTATAAATTATGCGAAATTTTTTTCCAATAATAATAATAGTTGCCACCGCCGGCTTGGTTTATATGTACGTCTGGCCGCAGTTTAACAATGTCCAGGAGCTTTGGGCGGACGGCAGAAATTATGATGATGTATTAGCCAAGTCTGCTGAATTGAGGCAGGTTAGAGAAGGATTAAGGGAAGTTTTGAGAGACTTACCGACACCTGAGCTGGAAAAACTTTCCAAAATGATTCCAAGTGGCAGTGATAATGTCCAATTGATTTTGGATATTGATAATCTTGCCAGACGCCGTGGGATCTTGATGGAGGACATAAAGACCTCGTTCTCCGAAGACGAGACCGGAAACGCTCGTAGTGGAAACGCCACGCAGTCTTCTGGTGTTTACAATACAATGATTGTGAACTTCCAATTCAGCGCTTCGTATGAGAACTTGATTCTTTTTCTTAGAGATATAGAAGACAGTTTGCGAATAATGGATGTCTTGTCAATAAAGATCAAGGGTGACGAAGATCGACCGACAATTCAAAACTACGAGCTATCAATAAGAACTTATTGGTTGAAATAAAATAAAATGGATTTAGCAAAAAAATTAAGAGAAAATAAAAATACGATTATTCTGGTGGTTATTATCGGCGGGATTTTTTTGGGGTTTTGGTCTCTGAATAGGGGTAAAGAACCGTTATTGTCGGTTACAGTCCGAACCCCAAATCAAGAAATCATCGGCCGAGAACTTGTAGTTGAGCTTGAAAGGTTGAGAACCCTAAGTCGGATAAACACTTCGCTTTTCAATGACCCAGTTTTTGGAAGGTTGCAAGACACCGAAGTACGTCCAGCGGTTCAGTCAATAGGCAGGAGAAATCCTTTTGTGCCGCAAGCTTTAGAATAATTGCCGACGTGTGAATTTTAAAATATCTGTCTATTCCAGAATTTTCTTGTCGGCAATTATTCTATGGCAAACGGTTTCAATATTCAAAAGATAAAAATTGGCAACCAAAAAATTCCGAGCGAAATTCTAAGCATTGTTCCGGAAGAATCAGCCAAGCACTATAAATTTGCCCCACTTGGTATAAGGGACAGTGTTTTGGAATTAGGCATAGTTGATCCAGATAATATTGAGGCAAGAGATGCTCTAAATTTCATTTCGGCCAAGACCAGGTTGCCTTACAAACTTTTTTTGATTTCGGAAGAAGATTTTGAAAAGGTTTTGTCTATGTATCGCGGATTGTCAGAAGAGGTGACAAAGGCCCTTTCACAACTTGAGGGTAACTCTGAAGCCGTCACCGGCGTGTCTTTCAGTCAGGAAGAAGAAGATTCAATAAAAGAAAAAAAACTCAAAGACACAAGTGAGAAGCAAGAGACAAAAATAGTTGAAACGGCTCCAATCACAAAAATCGTTGCCACAATTTTGCGTTATGCCGCTGAAGGTAATGCTTCTGATGTCCACATTGAAAAAATGACGGAGAATATAAGGGTTCGTTTTCGGGTGGACGGTGTTTTAAATACAAGTCTAGTTTTACCTGCCAAGGTTCATTCTGCGATTGTCGCAAGAATAAAACTTTTATCAAACATGAAGTTGGATGAAAAGCGTAAGCCACAAGACGGAAGGTTTAGCGCTAAAATCGATGGTCGGAAGATTGATTTTCGTGTTTCAACCTTTCCAACTTATCATGGCGAGAAGGTGGTGATGAGAATTTTGGATTCCGGAAAAGGCATGAAGAAGCTCGAAGAGCTTGGATTTTCGGAAGACAGCTTGGTGATGGTTAGAAAAGCCATAAAAAAACCTTTCGGCTTGATTTTGATTTCTGGTCCGACCGGTAGCGGAAAGACAACTACTCTATATTCAATTCTCAATGAATTTGATAGGGAAAAAAACAACGTGCTTTCTTTGGAGGATCCGATTGAATACAACATTGAGGGCGTTAACCAGTCGCAAGTTCGCTCAGATATTGGCTATACTTTCGCTAACGGTTTGAGAACTACTTTGCGCCAAGATCCAGACATTATAATGGTCGGTGAAATCAGAGATGCGGAAACTGCCGGTCTTGCGATTCAGGCCGCTTTGACTGGACATTTAGTTCTGGCAACAATCCACACCAATAATGCTGCGGGTGTCATTCCGCGTCTTATAGATATGAAGGTTGACCCGTATCTTATTGCTCCGACCTTGATTTTGGCAATGGCACAAAGACTTGTCAGCTTGCTGTGTCCGGGGGCTGGCACGCCGACTCCGATTGAAGGTTCAATCAAAATGATGATAGACAAGCAGTTTAGTGATCTACCCGAAGAATTTCGCAAGAAACTGCCGATTGGGAATGAGGTTTACCGCTTGTCGCCCGGGCCCGAATGCCCGTCTGGTACTAGGGGCAGGATAGTCGTTTCCGAAATGTTTGAGATGGATAAAGATGTTGAGAGCGCGATTCTGAAGGGCTCGTCTGAACTTGAAATAGACAAAATCTTGAGAAATAAAGGCATGCTTAAAATGAAAGAAGATGCGATTTTGAAGTCATTTAAACGACTCATACCTTTTGAAGAGATATCGGGTTTGTAGTCTAAAAGCTGTAGATTTGAAATTTATATTCTGAAACTGTATATTACTACTATGCCTGATAAAAAAAATTATAAAATTTTATTGTTAGACGATGACCGACTACTTCTGAATATGTACGAGAAGAAGTTTAGCGCTTATGGTCATGAAGTTCTAGCAACACTAAGTAGCTCTGAAGCTCTTTCAAAACTTCGCGAAGGATATAACCCCGACATTTTAATACTTGATGTTGTTATGCCTCATCCGGACGGAGTCGAAGTCTTAAAGATTATTAGGGAAGAAAAACTTGCTGACTCTGCCACCGTGGTAATGCTTACCAATCAAGGTGCATCTCAAGACATCGAAAAGGCAAAGCAGTATGGTATAGATGGCTACATTATCAAAGCCGCTCTTATCCCCTCCGAAGTTGCCATTGAAGTTTTAAAAATCGCCGAAAGCAAGAAAAGATAATTTTTTTCTATTTCTTCATTTCCCCAGTCTTTATCTGGCGTATATTTAAATCACGGGTTAAAATAGATTTAGGAAACTAGACAAAATTATTTTTAAATTTTGTCCGGATTCAAATTTCCTAGATAAAATGAATTATAAACAAGAATTGGACGAACTCGTAAAAATTGTTTTGGCCGAAGGCGGGTCCGATTTGCATTTGGGCGAGGGTAGGAAGCCGACAATTAGAGTCAACGGCTCGCTTATCCCAATTTCTAACAAAGAATCCATCAATCGTGAGTATATATACGGCATGATTGACGAGCTTTTGACCACTGAAAACAAAAAAAGGTTTTTGGCTTTGAAAAATGTTGATTTCGCTTATAGTCATGTCAACAAAGAGAGATTTAGAGGTAACTCATATTTTCAACAAGGTCTTATAGCCATTTCTCTAAGATATATTCCGGAAAAAATCAGAACTTTTGAGGAGCTAAATTTGCCTCCGATTTTGGAGAATTTTACTGAAAAGAAGCAAGGTTTTTTCTTGGTTGTCGGACCGGTTGGTCAAGGTAAGAGCACGACATTGGCGGCCATGATTGAATTGATAAACCAAAGGCGTGCCGAGCACATAATCACTATTGAAGACCCGATTGAGTATGTTTTCAAGGAAAACAAATCAATAATTGACCAGCGGGAAATCAGGACTGATAGTCCAGATTTTTACAGTGCTTTGAAAAATGTTTTCAGGCAGGATGTTAATGTGGTGATGGTCGGCGAAATGCGCGAGACCGAGACGATTGCAACGGCCGTTACCGCCGCCGAAACTGGACATTACATTCTTTCAACTCTACACACAAACGACGCGGCGCAAACTGTTGAGAGAGTAATTGATGCTTTTCCGGCTGCCCAACAAAACCAAATTCGTCTTCAGCTCGCTGGCAGTTTAACCGGAATATTTTCACAAAGATTGGTGCCGACAATTGCCGGTGGTTTGGTGCCAGCTTATGAGCTTTTGATAAATAATACCGCCGTCTCAAACGTCATCAGAGAAAACAGAGTTTATGAAATTTCGACCATTATTGAAACCGGCTTAGGCGAAGGTATGATAAGTCTAAACCGCTCGCTTGTTGAATTGGTCCGGTCTGGACAGATTACCGCTGAAAATGCTTTTAGGTATTCAAACGACGTGAAGAGTCTGGAAAAACTTCTATAATAGTTTTGTAGTTTTGTAGTTGTTAGTTTATAGTTTGATATTAATAGACAGATGGGCAGAGGATATAAAGATTTAATTGTTTGGCAGAAGGCAAAAAATTTTTGTGTAAAAATATACAGAGTGACTGAGGAGTTTCCTAAATCAGAAACTTTTGGATTAGTAAGTCAATTAAGAAGGTCGTGTGTATCTATCCCGTCAAATATAGCAGAGGGCTCCAAAAGAAACAGTAAAAAAGACCAAAATCAATTTTACTCTATTGCCTACGGTTCGGGAGCCGAGGTTGAAACCCAGTTGGATATTTCAAAAGAATTATTTCCAACATTAAAAGATAAAATTACCGCTATTGAAAATGAGCTGACTGAGATTATGAAGATGTTAAATAAGTTAAGAAGTTATAAACTATAGTCTATCAACCATAAACTAAAAACTATAAACTGATATGTTATTCAAATACCACGCCATAGATAATAGTGGAGCTGAAAAAGAGGGAATAATTGATGCTTTGAACAAAGATGTGGCTATCAGCTCTTTGCAAAACAGAGGCCTTGTAGTTTCGTCTGTTGAGCTTCTTGAGAAACCATCAATCTTAAGAAAAATTCCGTTTCTAAATAGGGTTGCTTCAAAAGATATTGTGATCGTGACCCGTCAGATGGCGACCTTGTTTGAGGCGCAAGTTTCAGCTTTAAGAGTTTTTCGTCTGCTGTCTTCGGAAACTGATCACCCGGTCTTGAAGAGGTCTTTGGGTCAAGTCGCTGATGATTTGCAGGAAGGAAGTTCAATTTCCGCCGCTTTGGAAAAGCATCCACATATTTTTTCAGACTTCTATGTCAGCATGGTCAAAGTCGGTGAAGAGTCCGGAAGGTTGAGTCAGGTTTTTGTTTACCTCGCTGATTATTTGGACCGGACTTATGCCGTAACAACCAAAGCTAAGCACGCCCTAATTTATCCGACTTTTGTTATTATCGCTTTTATAGGCGTGATGGTTCTTTTGTTTACTGTGGTTATTCCGAGAATTACCCCGATTTTGCTTGAGACAGGAGTTGATTTGCCGGTTTACACTAAAGCTGTTTTGTGGATGAGCTCTTTTCTTTTGAACTACGGAATTTATCTTTTGGTGGCACTTATTATCATGACTTTTGTCTTTTTTAAATATTTCCGGACACAAAGCGGGCGTTTGACCTTGGATAATTTAAAACTTAGCGTGCCCTATGTCAGCAATTTGTACCAGAAACTTTATTTGACCAGAATTGCCGACAATATGAATACTATGACTTCAAGCGGTGTTTCGATGATTCAAGCCATTGAATCAACTGCCGAAGTTGTTGACAATGAGATTTTCAAAGAGATTCTGCAGGACGCCGCTCTGAAAGTGAAGGCCGGCAAGTCGCTTTCTTCGGCTTTGGCCGAATATCGTGAAGTGCCGAGCATTATGACCCAGATGATAAAAGTTGGCGAAGAGACCGGCGAGCTTGCGCATATTTTGGATACTTTGGCGAAATTTTACCAACGTGAAGTTATCACCGCGGTTGACACCTTGACCGATATGATCCAGCCGGCAATCATTGTCGTCTTGGGCCTTGGTGTCGGTTTTCTTCTCGCCGCTGTGCTTATGCCAATCTACAACATCGCTGGTGCATTTTAAGTAGGGTATAGGGTCTAGGGTATAGCCAATAGGGAAATGCAATCTTATAAAGACCTCATTGTTTGGCAGAAAAGTTTCGAACTTGTTAAGTCTGTCTATAACCTGACCAAACAATTTCCAAGAGAGGAATTATACGGACTGGTTTCACAGATGCGCCGGTCGGCAGTTTCCATTCCGTCTAACCTTGCAGAAGGTTATAGTAGGAAATCAAGACAAGAATATATTCAATTCGTAAGAGTTGCTTTTGGTTCTGGGGCGGAATTAGAAACTCAACTTTTATTAGTTATAGACCTGAAACTAGCGAATAAAATGAAGCTGAAAAAGTATATAATCAATTAGTGGAGGTAATGAAAATGTTAAATAAATTAATCTCTAGTTTAAATTAACTTCCTAAGGCCTAGCGCCTAGTGGTTAGTCGCTATACCCCAGTCTCTAAACCCTATCTCACTTATCCACACCCTCTTTGTAGTACCTTACCTCTTTGTTATAATTAAATCCGTCGTAAAGACAAATATTATTGGGATTTTGGTCGAATCAAGCCCAATTTTAAAAAAATTATTAGTAGAGTTAAAAGTTAAGAATTGTTCGCGCGAGCAATTTTAAAGTCTTAACAAGACTTAATAAAAATAAATTATGAACATTTTCAGAAAAAGTCAAAAAGGTTTTACCTTAATTGAACTTTTGGTTGTTATCGCTATTATCGGTATCTTGTCTTCAGTTGTATTGGCTTCGCTTAATACTGCTAGAACAAAAGCAAGAGTCGCAGCATTTAAAGCAGAAGTTGGAGGTGTGGCACCAGCACTTATAATTGCTTGTGATGAAGGTGCTGCTGATATCACCGCAGGTATCACTGAGCCCCCATCATTTAGTTTTCAAGCTACTCCAACTGATGCTGATTGTTCAGCAGACTCTGAATTTCAAGTGGAAGTTGTTGCAACAGATTCAAACGTATTAGCTGATTGTCCTGCTGCTACTACATTCATTACAGAGACAGGAGCCACATTTCCAACAGGTTGTTAAATGTGTCTGGTTAGAATTCTTAGGCCTACGGCAAGGTTAAACCTTCCAGAGAAAATACCGCTTAACAAAGCGGTATTTTTCTTACACATAACTGGCAAGGTTTAACCTTGACAGTAAAAAGCCGGCATTTCCGGAATACTTTCAAACTTTCACTGAATTTAATTCAATGATTGATGAATGGATAAATTTTGAAAGAATGTAATTTTCGCTTTTTTTGGTTTATAATTATTCTCATAATGCATAGAAAAAATAAAGGCTTCACCTTGATAGAGCTCTTGGTGGTAATTTCTATTATTGGTGTTTTGGCTTCTATCGTTCTGGTCTCTCTTCAAAGCGCCAGGGAAAGAGCTCGACTAGCTGATGTTCAGAGCTCATTAAGGTCGCTGGTGCCAGTTGCGGTGCTTTGTTTGGATTTTGGGGAGCAATTACGTTGCGAAGAAGGGGGAGCGCCTTTTTGCAACGAAGAAAGCCCAGTGCCGGGTGTGTCCCTATGTTTGTCAGTAGATACAGTTTGGCCGGAGCTGCCCGGTAATTGGGTCTATGGAAATGCTGAGAGTGATCTTTCCGATCTAACTTTCAACTTTTCCGCAACTGGTGATGGAAATACCGTAACCTGCACCGAAACCGGCTGTCAGACAAATTAAAAATAACCTAACTGGCAAGGTTCTCTAACTGGCAAGGTTTAACCTTGACAGTGGAAGCCCTGACAATTAGCGAGAATGGTTAAAACGGGGATAGAATTCTAAAGATAAAGATATTTGATATAATAAGAAAAATGGATTTTGTCTTTTATGTTTCTTTTTTTATTCTAGGGACTCTTATTGGAAGTTTTTTGAATGTGGTGACTCTGCGCTATGGCACGGATAGAGGTGTTGTTCGCAAGCGTTCTTCTTGCCCGTCGTGTAAAAAGGTCTTAGGTCCTGCCGAGCTCGTTCCAATCCTAAGTTTTGTTTTTCAGAAAGGTAAGTGCCGAAAGTGTAAGGCCAAAATTTCTTGGCAGTATCCGCTAGTGGAATTTTTGACCGGCCTTGTTTTTCTCCTAGTTTTTTTAAAAGTTATCCCATATCAAGGAAATTCCTTGATATCAAGGAATTTTCTTGATATGGGGACTATTGGAGAATTGTTTTTCTACTGGACAATCTTTTCTGTTCTAATTGCCATTTCAGTTTACGATTTTCATCATAAAATTATTCCGGACGAATTTGTTTTCACCTTTATCGCGCTTTCTTTTCTTGTCGGTTTTCTGGAATTTTTGAATTCCGGATTTTTAGCTTGGCTTTTGGCCGGACCCTTGATTGCCGCACCATTTTTTCTAATTTGGCTTTTTTCCGGTGGGCGTTGGATGGGCTTTGGCGATGTTAAGCTCGCGCTTGGTATCGGCTGGTTTCTCGGAATTGTCGGGGGAATTTACGCGATCCTTTGGTCTTTTTGGATTGGAGGAGCAGTGGCGATTGTTCTTTTACTTTCAAAAAATTTTCTATCAACATTACCGTTCAAAGGCGCGTTGTTTTCAGAGCTTAAAGGGCTTACAATTAAGAGTGAAATCCCATTCGGTCCGTTTCTGGTCTTGGGCACGATGATTTATTTTTTTGCGGAACCTGACTTTTTGGGGCTCGACATGTTTTTCAGACTAATTTTCTAGCCCCAACCTTTGTCTTATGAAGAAAAATCAGAATCTTGAATCCGGCATCACACTGATTGAACTATTAGTCTCGATTTTTATTATTATCCTTATAACCTCTGTTGTTGTCTTTAACCATCGCGCCTTTACCGACAAACTGGAAATTACCAATCTGGCTTTTGATATCGCTCTCACTATCAGGGAAGCGCAGGTTTCGGGCATTGCCGTAGAGCAGGCGCCTGATGTCGGGGGATTTGAAAACGCTTTCGGGGTCTCTTTTTTCATAAGGACACAGTCGGGAGGGGGCGGGGATGTTAATAATGATAAAATTTTTATAAGATTCATAGATTTTGATTCGGAAGATGATGGTGCTGATTTTTTAATGTATAACGGCACTTACGATTGCACGGATTCAGAATGTTTGGAAAAAGTTGAAATAGGTCGTGGAAATAAAATAAGCAATATTTGCTACAGGAACGGAGGGGCTTTGAAGTGCGGTAGTCCGATAAGAAGTGAGCCGAGAGGGGTTGATATCGCCTTTTTAAGACCTAAGCCGGACGCTTCCATAAAATTCAGAGATGCGGGAGGGAATTATCTTCCAAGCAATGATGGGGTATCTCTTGATAATTTGGAAGCGGTAATTTGTCTTGAGTCGCCCTTGGGTAGAAAAAAGAGCGTTCATGTTTTGCCGACTGGTCAGATTTCGGTTCGAGACGGTGAAGGATGTCTTACACCCGGTGGCGGGCCGGGCGGAGGTGATCGCGTGGCTCGCGCCGCTCAATCATGCCGCCACCGCGCGTTGCGTGGAGGCGGAGCGGGCGTTCTCGCGCGCGTTGTCGGGAAACTGCAACGTGCCGCTGGGCGCGTACGCGGAGATCGAGGGCGGCGGAATTCGCCTGCGCGGGTTCGTCGGCGCGCCCGACGGCTCGCGCCTGGTGGGCGGCGAGG
>JAANMU010000881.1_pt1 | contig 31984 bp, 24 predicted proteins | sample 7279701 | NCBI WGS metagenome assembly JAANMU01 (sample SAMN14094539, study PRJNA606508) | bioreactor metagenome | isolation source: A lab-scale SPAN reactor treating ammonium-rich wastewater day 57 | place: Ireland: Galway | collected 2017-03-13
CGCGCGTTGACCGGTTCAGGATTGGAACGCGCGGGAGTGTAGACAATCTGTTGAACGGCGCCGCGCGTATTCCTGAAGTGCTCAACGCGCGGCACCTTAGCGGAGTGATGATAAGGCCTCACAGAGGTATCCTGCGTCCAACAGATTGTCCAGGAGGCTGATGCCCTACACAATATCTTCTGGTGGCGAAGCTTTGCCGCGCGTTTCGCCGCCCCCAAGTTGACGACCTGGTGCAATGCTCGGGCCGCAGTGCCTCCAGCTTTGGCCAGCAGGCCGTGGTCCGGGCGGGCTGGATCATAACGACCTGTCACCAACTTCCCTCAGCGATATAGGGAACCGTCCGACCAGGGCCGAAGGCTGGCCAGATGCCCCGAATCCTCCTGGTCGAAGACAACGAGAACAATCGTGACATGCTGAGCCGGCGCTTGCAGCGCAAGGGCTACGAGGTGATCCTGGCGGAAGACGGCCGCCAGGCGCTGGAGAAGGCCGAAGCCGAGAAGCCGGACCTGGTGCTGATGGACATGAGCCTGCCCGAGATCGACGGCTGGGAGGCCACCCGCCGGCTGAAAGCCAACCCGCTCACGGCCGCCATGCCCGTCATCGCGCTGACGGCCCACGCCATGTCGGGGGATCGCGAGAAAGCAATGGAGGCAGGCTGTGACGACTACGATACCAAGCCGGTGGATCTGGCCAGCCTGTTAGCCAAGATGGAGGCTCTGCTCCAACGCTGAGCCGGATGTTCCGCGTCCGACGCATTGCGCTTGCCCTGCAGCTCTCGGTCGGGGTGGCCACCGCCCTGGTGTTGCTGCTGACGTTGACCCAGGGGCTGAAGAACGTGTCCGACGTTCTCGACCAGTTGACCCGGGGCGAGGGCATTCGTGAGGTGCGCACCACGGCCCAGGCCATTGACCTGACCCTCTACGGCCAGGGTGCCATCACCCGCGCCATCGCCGCCGAAGTGGGCGCCTCGGAGGGCGACCTGGGACAGGTGCAGACCCTGCTCGACGGACTTTTGTCGCGCGCCTCGCCCAAGCTGACGGCGGGAGTGCTCTTCGCGGGAGCCGACGGCACGATGCTGCGGGCCGCCCACACGCAAGTGGAGCCCTACGACGCCCGCCAGGAGGACTGGTACCTGGGAGCGATTGAGAAACGCGGAGTCCTCTTCCTGCGCGAGCCGGTCTTCGAGCAGGGCTCGGTGATCGTGCGCATGGCCCAGGCCGTCATCTCGCAAGACGGCAAGAACTTTCTGGGCGTGGCCGCCACCGACGTGAGGGTGGAAGGGCTGCAACCCATCTTGAGCCGCTGCTCGCTCCGAGAGCAGGACATTCCCTGGCTGGCCAACGGGGCCGGCTACTTTCTGCTCCACCCCGACCCCGACAAGTTGCCCGGGCCTGATCGGCCCGGTCAAAACGTCAGCCAGCTGCCGGAAGGGCGGGAGATCCTGGAGGCGCACCTCGACGCCCACTCGGGCGCGGATCGGGTCAAGGCGGGGGCCTGGCAGTACTACTTCGCTACCTGCTCTGAAAGCGGGTTCCTGGTCATTTTGCAGGTCTCGCGGGCCTCGGTGATGGCTCCGGTGGAGCGGATCCTGCAAAACGACGTGGGGGTCTTCCTGGCCACCATGGTGGTCATGCTGGCGGCCCTGGGCCTGGTGACCAACCGGCTGCTGCGGCCGATCCCCATCCTGCTCAAAGCCATCGACCGGGCCGAGCAGGGGCAAGAGCCGGGCCGCGAGTTGCACGAGCTGTCGCGTCGGCGCGACGAGTTCGGTACGTTGGCCCGAGGGTTCGAGGAGATGATCACCCAGGTGCACGAGCGCGAGAAGCAGCTCATCGACCTGGGCACCGCCCTGGAGCTGAACGAGCGACGCATCCGGGCCCTGGTCGAGAATGCGACCGACATCCTGATGCGGCTCGACGCCGAGCTCAACTGCCTCTACGTCAGCCCGGCCCTCAAGCGCGACCTGGGCCACGACCCGGAGGCGCTGCTGGGCAAGCCCCTCAGCTCGCTGGTGGACTCGCGCGACCACGACCGGCTGGAGCGGGCCCTGAGTGACCCCTCCCTGGCCGGGCGCCTTCCCTTCGAGGTGCGGGTGCAGGACTCCGAGGGGCAGTCGCGCCAGGTCGAGGTCACCATCCTCCGCCACACCGAAGGGGAGAGCGTGCTGGTCGGGCTGCGCGACGTGACCGAGCGCGAGCGGGCCCGCCAGTTGCAGCTCGAGGTGGACGCGGCCGAGGCAGCCAATCGGGCCAAGAGCGCCTTCCTGGCCAACATGAGCCACGAGCTGCGCACCCCTTTGAACGCCATCATCGGCTACAGCGAGATCCTGATCGAAGAGGCGCCCGACTCGGGACTCGACGACTTCCTGCCCGACCTCGAGCGCATCCACACCTCGGGCAAGAACCTGCTCACGCTCATCAACGATATCCTGGACCTGTCCAAGATCGATGCCGGCAAGATGCCGGTCTATCCCGAGACCTTCGAGCTGCAGACCCTGATCCGCGAGCTGGTGCGCGAGGTGGAGGGCCGCCGTGAGAGCGGCGTCGAGCTGCGGGTGGCGGTGCCCGAGGAGCCAATCCTCCTTTACTCCGACAAGAGCCGCGTGCGCCAGTGCTTGCTGGCCATTCTGGACAACGCCTGCAAGTTCACCCACGAAGGACACATCGAGGTGCGGGCCCAGGAAGCTTACGGACGCGTGTCGGTGGAGGTGGAGGATACCGGGATCGGGATCAAGCCGGAGCAGCTCGAGCGCCTCTGGGCACCCTTCAGCCAGGGCGATTCCTCGGCCACGCGCAAGTACGGCGGCACCGGGTTGGGCCTCTTGCTCACCCGACGCATCGTGGAGCTGATCGGGGGCGAGGTGTTCGTACAGAGCACTCCCGAATCCGGATCCACCTTCACCATCGAGCTTCCCCTGCACTCGTCCATGGTGGGCGAGGTGCAAAAGGTGGGCGGCAACCAGGAGCGCTCGCGCCGCACGCCCCGCGTTCTGGTCATCGACGACGACCCCCAGGTACTCGAGCTGATGCGGCGGACGCTGGAGAAGGAGGGGTTCGAGGTGGCCGCGGCCGCGGGCGGACCCGAGGGCATGCGCAAGGCCCGGGAGTGGCGTCCGGATGCCATCACTCTCGACGTGATGATGCCCGAGGTGGACGGCTGGACGGTGCTGGGGCAGTTCAAAGCCGATCCCGACCTGTGCGGCATTCCGGTGGTGCTGGTCACCTTCGCCGGCGATCGCGGACCGGGCCTGACGCTGGGGGCCGCCGAGCAGCTCGAGAAGCCAATCCAGCGCGACCGGCTGGTCACCCTGCTGCAGCGCCTCTGCCCGGCCGGCCCGGGGCGAGTGCTGGTGGTGGAGGACGACCCCAACAACCGCGAGCTGTTCCAGCGCACCCTGAGCCAGGAAGGCTGGACCGTGGAAACGGCCGAGAACGGGCGCCAGGCCATCGAGCGCATGCAGGGAGAGCCCACCCGGCTGGTGCTGCTCGACCTGATGATGCCCGAGGTGGATGGCTTCGAGGTGCTGGCGGTGATGCACCAGAATCCGCGCTGGGCCTCGGTGCCGGTGGTGGTGGTCACGGCCAAGGAGCTCACCGACGAAGAGCGCGAGTATCTCCACGCCCACACGGCCCGGCTGGTGGATCGGCGCCAATTCTCCACCGAAGAGCTGGTGGACTGGCTGCGCCAGGTGAGCGCCTGATGCGCGGGCTGGCCCTCAAGCTCTTCTCGCGGGTGGGAATGACCGCCTGCCTGGTGCTGCTGGTGGTGCTGGCGGTGGATCTCGATGGTCAGCGGCGCACCCTGGTAAACCAGGCCGATCTGCAGGCCCGCCACCAGGTGGAGGGCCTGGGCGAGGTGGTGGATCACTACCTGCTGGCCGCCAGCCAGCTCACCGAGGACCTGGTGGCCTTCCAGGCACCTTACGGAGCCGATCCCGCCCCTCGCGCCTTCCCCTTCCTGCTCACCCTGCTCAGCCACACCCCCACCGAGGACGCCTTCGGCGTCTACCTGGCCATGGAGAAACGCGAGCCCAGCGGGGCGCCGTTGATCGTATGGGTCAACCGCAACTCCATGCCGGCTCAGGCCCACCTGGAGTATGATTTCCACGAGGACAGCTTCCTGTGGTACCAGGACGCGCGCAAGAAGCCAAACCAGCTCAACATCACCGAGCCGTACTACGATGCAGGCGCCTCCAACATCGCCATGGTCAGCCTGACCCGAGCCATCCTGGACTCGAAGGGGGTTTTCGTGGGCGTGGCCGGAACCGACCTGGCTCTGGATCAGATCCGCGAAACCGTCGTGGCGGCCCAGAGCGAGCTGGGCTACGGCAACGGCTACTTCTACCTGGTGAGTCGCTCGGGCCGGGTGATCGCCCACCCCGACGAGCGCCTGCAGGTCAGCAAGACCAGCGCGGGAGCCATGCTGGCCGAGCTCCCGGAAGGCAAGCTGGTCCAGCCCGGGGCGGGCACCGGCCGGCTCACGATCGACGACCAGGTGCGCCGCATCTACTGGGAGCAGGCTCCGCTCAGCGGCTGGACGGTGGTGTGCAACCTGCCCGAGGAGGCCATCCTGGCGCCCCTGGTACCCTTCATCAAGCAAGGGCTGGGCCTGATCGCGCTGTCGATGCTTTTGACTCTGGCCGTGGTGGCCCTGATCGGTCTGCGCATCAGCCTGAGCGTCAGCCAGCTGACCGAAGCGGCCGATTCGGCCCGGCGAGGCGACTACGGTGGGCTGGCTCTGAGCGCCCCCACCCGGCGCGCCGACGAGCTGGGCCGGCTGGCCCGCTCGTTCCTGGCCCTCTTTCGCCAGCTTGGCAGCCGCGAGGAGCGGCTGCGGGAGACCCAGCGCGAGCTGAAGGCCCGCGAGGAAAATTTCAACTGGCTGCTGGAGAACTCGCTGGCCCTGCTGGCCGTGCTCGACCGCGAGGGCAAGATCCTCAGCTACACCTCCCGGCTGATCCCGCACGCCCCCAGCCAGCTCGAGGATCTGCTCGTCAGCGCCGACCGGGAGGGCTACCGTCGACTCTGGACCGGCCAGGTGCGCGGCAGCCTGGAGGTGCGCCTGCAATCAGAGCCCGACAAGTTCTTCGAGCTGAACGTGCAAGACCACAGTCACGACCCCTCGGTGAACGGCATCGTGGTCAGCCTGCGCGACGTCACCGAGCGCAAGCGCTCGCAGGAAGCCGAGCTCGAGCGCGAGGCCGCCCAGGCGGCCAGCGATGCCAAGAGCGCCTTCCTGGCCACCATGAGCCACGAGTTGCGCACTCCGCTCAACGCAGTGGTGGGCTACAGCGAGATGCTCCTCGAGGACGCCCAGGACCGGGGCGAGACCGCGGTGGTACAGGACCTGAACAAGATCCTGGGAGCCGCCCGGCACCTTTTGGCGCTGATCTCGGACATCCTGGACCTCTCCAAGGTGGAAGCCGGGCGCATGGAGCTGTCGCTGGAGATGTTCGACCTCGACCCGGTGCTCGACAACGTGGTGGCCACGGTGCAGCCGCTGGTTGCCAAGAATCGAAACCAGCTGGTGGTGGAGCGCCAGGCCAGTCTGGGGCGTATGCGTAGCGACCTGACCAAGCTGCGCCAGAGCCTGTTCAATCTGCTCTCCAACGCCAGCAAGTTCACCGAGCAGGGCAAGGTGACCCTGCGGGCCCGCACCGAGGGGCCCGAGTGGCTCAGCTTCGAGGTGGCCGACACCGGCATCGGGATGACTCCCGAGCAGCTTTCGCGCCTGTTTCAGGCTTTCAGCCAGGCTGATGAGACGACCAGCCGTAAGTACGGGGGCACCGGGTTGGGGCTGATGCTGACCCGCAACTTCTGTCGCCTGCTCGGAGGGGATGTCAGCGTGCTGAGCCGGGCCGGCGAGGGAACCACCTTTACCATGCGCCTGCCGCGCTATTCGACCGAGACTCCTCGGGAAGAGAAGCCTGCCGAGTCGACCGCTCCGGTTCCATTGGACGGGGCAGCTCGCCGGGTGCTGGTCATCGACGACAATCCGGACGCGCGCGAGCTCATGACCCGCTCGCTGGAGAAGGCCGGCTACGAGGTCCACTGCGCTCCGGGTGGGGCGGAGGGGCTGAATTTGGCCCACCAGGTGCGCCCCCACCTGATCACCCTGGACATCCTGATGCCCCGGGTGGACGGCTGGAAGGTGCTCACCAGCCTCAAGCAAGACCCGATCCTGGCCGACGTCCCGGTGCTGCTGGTCTCTATCCGGGTGGACCGCGATCTGGCCCTGACGCTGGGTGCGGCCGGCTACCTGACCAAGCCGGTGGACCGGGATGAGCTGCTGAAGGTGGTCTCGCAACTGGCGCCATCGGCGCGCAGCGCGCTGGTGGTGGACGACGACCCGGCCGCCCGAGAGCTGCTGGTGCGACTTTTAGAGGGCTGGCGGGTGCGCGAGGCCGAGGACGGCCTGCAGGCCCTGGAGCGGCTCAAGGAAGAGAAGAGCGAGCTGATTCTGACCGACCTTCTGATGCCCCGGATGGACGGATTCGAGCTCTCCCAACGCCTGCGCGAGGACCCGGAGCTGGCCACGATCCCGGTCATCGTGGTGACCTCCAAGGATCTCTCGGCCGAAGAATTGCGAGAGCTGGAAGGGTCGGACCGGACCGTGCTGAGAAAAGGCTTTCAACCGGGCGAGCTGGTAAAGCTGATGAACTCAATGTTCTCCCGAAAGGACAAAGTAGACTGATGAGCGAGCGTGAATTGCTCCTGGTGGTGGACGACAACCCCGACAACCGCGAGGTTCTGGGGCGACGCCTGGAGCGCAAGGGCTATCAGGTCTTGATGGCCGAGGACGGCAAGAAGGCCCTCGAGCTGGTCGACAACCATCCCATCGATTTGATCCTGCTCGACATCATGATGCCCGAGATCAGCGGCCTGGATGTACTGCGCACCGTGCGCTACAACAAGCCGGCCCACGAGCTGCCCATCATCATGGTCAGCGCCGTGGGCGAGAGCGACATGGTGGTGGAGGCGCTCAACATGGGGGCCAACGACTACGTCACCAAGCCGGTCGATTTTCCCGTGACCCTGGCCCGCATCCAGTCCCAGCTCGCGCGGCGACGCGACCAGGTGCTGGCCCCGCTGGCCCCCGACCCCACCTTCGAGGTCACCGTGGGAGGCATGCTCGGGCCCTACAAGGTCGAAGAGAAGCTGGGCGAAGGAGGATTTGGGTCGGTGTTCCGCGGTTTTGACACGCGTCTTGAGCGGCCGGTGGCCATCAAGGTCATCTCCCGTGAGATCGTCAAGGACGAGGAGGCGCTAAAGCGCTTCATGCTGGAGGCCCGGGCGGTGGCCAAGCTACAGCACCCCAACGTGACCTCCATCTACGACCTGGGCACCACCCCCACCGCCTACATCGTGATGGAGCTGGTGCGGGGCGAAACGCTGGAAGACGCGGCCAAGCCCATGGACCCGGGGCAAGTCAGCCGCATCGGGGCCCAGGTCTGCGAAGCCCTGGCGGTCGTGCACGAGGCGGGCATCGTCCACCGCGACCTCAAGCCGGCCAACCTCATGCTCGACGAGTCGGGCAAGATCCACCTGATGGACTTCGGCCTGGCCAAGCTGGCCGACTCGGCCGTCAAGCTGACCCAGTCGGGCTATGCCATGGGCACGCCCACCCACATGGCCCCCGAGCAGATCGACGAGACGGTAGGCAAGCCCGATGGACGGACCGATCTCTACGCCATGGGGGTCATCCTGTACGAGCTGCTCACGGGCGAGCTGCCTTTCGTGGGGGGGATGCACGCGCTCTTGACCGGCATTCTCACCAAGCAGCCCTTGCCTCCCCGCTCCATTAACCCCAACGTGCCCCCCCTGCTGGAGGCCATCTGCTTGAAAGCCATGGCCAAGAAACCCGACGAGCGCTACCAGACAGCCCAGGAGCTGGCGCAATCGCTGAGGAATTGGCAGGGATGAGCCGGTGGAAGGCCCTGCGCAGGAACACGTCGCGCGGTGACCGGGTGCGCCTTGGATTGCTGGCGCTAGTTTTCGTGGGGCTCTGCGTGGTAGCCGTCCTTCGACCGGAGGGAAAACTCGTTCTGGGAGCCGCCCTGCTCGGGTTCTGGCTTCCCTGGCCCCTGCGCCACTTGATCGTCGAGCACTGCGACACGGTCTGCAGCCTGCTCAAGCTGTTCGGGTTTGCCCTGATCGCGCTGTCGCTGGCGGGGAACTTCGTTCAACGCATGATTCCCGAGGGCTACGAGATGGGCTTTGCCCTGGCCTTGTTCGCCATCCTGGGGCTCTACACGGGCGTCTACTTCTGGCTGTTCTCCGACGAGCGCATCGAACGTTTGTAGAGATCTTTGTGCAAAAGGTCCAAAGTCGCCCTGCAGAAGTAACGACTTCTTAACACATCCGCAACATCGGCTGTGCTATACTCAGGATCTCAAAGGAAGAGGAGGACCAGCATGGCATTCGGACCGGGCTTCATCTTTACCACCCCCCAGAGCAATCAGCCGTTCATCTTTCAGACCGGCGGTGGTGGCCAGCCCTTTGCCTTTCAGACCGGTGGTGGCGGCCAGCCCTTCGCCTTCCAGACCGGTGGCGGTGGCCAGCCCTTCATCTTCCAGACCGGCGGTGGTGGGCAGCCCTTCGCGTTTCAAACGGGTGGTGGCGGCCAGCCCTTTTCCTTCCAGACAGGTCCCGTAGGCCAGCCGTTCGCTTTCCAGACCGGCGGCTTCGGACAACCCTTCATCTTCCAGACTGACAACTCCCGGGTGCAGAGCGCCATCCTGGGCAATGCCTCCTTCATGAACCTCTACCAGGATATGTTCTCCGCCAATGCGATGCTCGGTTTCGGCTGGGGCAGCTTCGGCGGTGGTTTTGGTGGCTACGGCGGATTTGGCGGCTTCGGGTTCTAAGCCAGCAGGGTTCCTTCCAACCAGAACCTAATAGCCCCGGGTGAGCGACACCTTTGTCCCTTTACGCGTCATTTCCGACGCTCCCGAGCCGCGCCTCGCGCGTCCGTCCGACCCCGAGTGGCACGAGCGCCCTCCCAAGCCTGACTGGCTGCGTATCCGCCTGCGCACCACCGAGGACTTCGCCCGCATCCGCGAGATGATGGGGAGGCTCACCCTCAACACGGTCTGCCAGGAAGCCCGCTGCCCGAACATTTACGAGTGCTGGAGCGAGGGCACGGCCACCTTCATGATCCTGGGCGACACCTGCACCCGGGCCTGCGGCTACTGTGCCGTCAAGACGGGTAAAGCCGGGCAGGCCCTGGACACGCAAGAGCCCGAGCACGTGGCCGAGGCCATCGAGGCCATGGGCCTGGAGCACGCCGTGGTGACCTCGGTCGACCGCGACGACCTCCCCGACTTCGGGGCGGGACACTTCGTCGCGACCATCCAGGCCATTCGGCGGCGCAAGCCCGATACCCGCATCGAGGTGCTGATTCCCGACTTCGGGGGCGACCTCGAAGCGTTGCAGCGTGTTCTTCTCGCTCGCCCCAATGTGCTCAACCACAATACCGAGACGGTTCCGAGCCTCTATCGACGGGTGCGCTCGCGGGGCGTCTATGCCCGCTGCCTCGAGGTGCTGCGCCGCGCGGCCGAGTTCCGCGACAGTGAGTTTCCCGCCATGCTGGTCAAGAGCGGCCTCATGGTCGGGCTGGGCGAGAGCTGGAACGAGCTCGTGGCCACCCTGGCCGAGGTGCGCGCCCAGGGCTGCGACATCCTCACCATCGGCCAGTACATGCGACCGACCATGAAGCACCTGCCGGTGGAGCGCTACTACACTCCCGACGAGTTCGAGGAGCTCGGGCGTCTGGCCCGCGAAATGGGGTATCGCTACGTGGAGTCGGGCCCGCTGGTGCGCTCCTCCTACCACGCCGCCCGCCACAATGTTTGACGGCTTTCGCCGCGGCCTGCGCCTGTTTCTGGGCGGCAGCCGCCCGGCACTGGTGGCCGAGGAAGACCGCGGCGAGACCCCCAGCGAGCTGAGCTCGACCGATGGGCACCTGCGCATCTTGCAGCAGGACGGGCAGGTGCGCCTTCAGCCCACCTTCGCACCGGACGTCATGCTGGTGGTGCCCGGGCAGTTGGACGGCTCGCTGAGCTCGGTACGGGGCCAGGTCGCCGGACGAGAAGCCCTGCTCTTGTCCTTCCCCGTGCTGGTCTCGGGGCGCAGCCGCAAGCTCCAGCTCACCGTGGCCCGGCTCGGCCAGGCCGCACCCGACGCCAGCTATGCCCTGGTGCGCGCCAGTCGCCGGCGCGTGCCCCCGGCCGATCAGGCCCTGGAGTTCGTCTACAGCCACGAGGACAACGAGATGCGCTACCTGGTGGAGATGGACCTGGAGGTGCCCCCCGTCGGGTTTCGCGAGTTTACCCGCCAGCGAGCCGTCTTCGAAGAGGTGCCGCCGGTCTCGCAGATGGTGGCCTTTCTCAAAGCCACCATCCACCACCGGCGCACCGCCTTGCGCAGCCTCACGTCGTTAGCCCGGCGGGTGCAAGAGCCCCACGTCCAGAGCATGATCGCGGTCATGCAAGAGACGCTAAGCCAGAGCCACGACTTCTCCAACCCTGTGCTGACCGACCTGGGGGTGGATCTGACCCGGGTGGGGCGGCCCATCAATCCCAACACGCTGGCGGCCATGACCTTGCTGGCAGACATCTGGCTCGAGCGACTGACGCGCGAGCACCTCGACGAGCTGATCGAACGCGGGGCGGCTCTGGAGACCAGTCTGGTCGCGGCCGAGGCGGCGGCCGCCTTCCTGGGGGTGGAGAGCGAGTCCTGGCGGGAGATCCGCCCGCCACTGAGCGAACCAGACCAGGTACAGCGGGCCTGCGCCTTTCTGCAATCCACGGTGGGACGCAGAACGGCTCTGACCATCCTGGCCGACCTGGCCGAGGACAGCGGCAGCGAGCGCTCCCGCACGCGGGTGGCCCGCCTGATGGAGCGGGTGGGCCCCGATCAGGTGCTGACCAACGACGAGCACGAGGCCCTCAAGACCTACCTGGCCAACCTGGGACGCCCGGTGCAACCGGATACCCTGGCCGCGCTGGGCATCTACGTCGACTTCGAGGCCGGTATTCTGAGCGAGGAGGACATCGAGGGCCTCACGCCCCAGCGCGGCTTCCTGGACACCTCGCTCTACGGCATGGTGGCCATCTCCGGGGCTTTTGACGCCGAGCTTCGCCCGCTGCGCCTGGAGGCCGAGCGCCAGAGCCAGCTCTGGGAGGGCTTGATGCAGCTCCTGCGGCTGACCCGGGGAGGGCTGGTGGCCCGCTTCCTGGAGCCCGATCAGGCCGGGGTGCTGACCTTGTGCGTGACCTCCCCCACCGAAATCGTGCCCCTGCGCTCGCGCGGCCTCACCTTCACGGGGGAGATCCTGGCCCATCTGCCCGTGCTCGATTACCTCCACGAGCACGATCTCGAGGTGCTCTCCCGGGCCTGCCCCGGCCTGATGGCCTGCTTCGGCTCGGAGGACAAGAAGGTGCAGTGGCGCAAGCTCGACTCGGCCCATCGAGCTACCGACGCGGCCTCGCGCGAGCTCTTGAAGGGCGCCTTCAGCTTCATCGACGGCTACCACCTCTACAACTTCCTGGGCCGGGTGGTGGCCCGCACCGAGAAGGCTCAGGCCAGCGATCTGCGCTGGCGCAAAAATTTCGTGACCCTCTACCGCGACCAGCGAGGCAACGCCCACTATCGGTTCGTGGAGAAGCTCGCCTCCGAGCAAGAGCTGCTCAATCCCCCCGAGCACGGGCAGGAATGGGCCGGCGAGGTGGTGGAGTTTCCTGACCTGACCGGCTGCCCCGCCCGGCTCTACGAGCCGAGCCATGACTTTCTGCTCGGCCGGCCAGAAGAGCGGGGCCTGCGTCAGCAGCGGCTCGATCGCATCTACGACGGCCTGGAGGCCCACCTCACCCACCCCTGGATGTGGTACAACCTGGCCCAGCATCCCCAGCACCTGGCCCGGCTGCGCCAGAAGCTGCGCACGCCCTCTCTGCGCGCTCTGCTCGTGGGAGTGGTGGACGTGCCCACCCGCAATGCGCTGGTGCACGCTCTGAGCGGTCAGGGCGAGGCCCGGGTCGAGCTCGAGCTGGCCGAGCCCCTGCTGCAGAGCCTGGATCTAGCCGAGATGGAAGACTTCGCGGTGCTGACCATCCTCTACCGGATGTGCCAGGAGATCGAGCTGCCCGGCCTTCGCAAGTATTACCACCGCGAGAAGTTCCGCGAGCTCTTGCTCGACCGCCTCTTTGCTCTCAGCGACTCCAGCGACCCGGTGGTGCGCATGCAGGCGGCCCGGTTGATGGGCAGCGATCTGGTGGCCTACGCCCCCCAACAGCAACTGGCCGTGAGCTATGCCCTCTCGCGCTTTTTGGAGAGCGAGAAAACCGGAATCGCCCGGGCCGCGGCCCGCTCGCTGGCGGCCCTGAGCCTGGAGGAGCTGGCCCCCCTGCCGGAAACCGCCACTTGCCGCTTGGTGGGCGGCAAGCGGCGCGCCAAAGCGCGCAAGAAAGGGCGCACGGTCGACCCGCACGAGCTGGAAGAGATTCAGGCCGAGCTCGACGACTGGCTGCAGAGCTCGGAGGCGGCGCTGTCGCCTCTCTCGCGCCGGCTCGCCGACCCGGCCCTGATGGCCAGCCTGACCGACCAGGTGGCGCGGCTGAACGATACCTTCCGCAGCGATCTGTCCATGGACGAGCACCGCTTCCTGATGTTGTTGCCCGAAGATCAGCTCGACCGCTTGCTCGGCGACTCGGTGCGCGCCTGGCAGGACTTTGCCGAAGAGCGCAAGTCGAGCCTGCGCGACCTCTTGCAGGTCGAGAGCCTGGCCGAGCTGGTGGCCGAATTCCGCGGTTACGCCTCTCGTCGGGGAGCGGCCCTGGAGAACCCGTGGTTGCTCCACCTCGAGCCCAACCAGGCCTGCGCCATCCGGGGCAAGGATCGCCTCTCTCCCCTCTTTGCGCGGATGGTCGAGGGGCGTGAGACGCTGCTCGTGCGCTGGCTGCCCCGCCCCGAGGAGACTCGCCTGCTGGCCGACCAGCCCGAGTTGTTCCTGCACTGCGGCTCGCTCTACGCCGACGAGCTGATGGTATTCCGCTCGCGCCAGCACCGCTTCGTGCCGATCTACGACCGCGACAGCCCCCTGCGCCGCGATCCGGCCATCGAGAAAGACCTGCGCGCGCTGGCCGCCATCGCCCGCCAGCCGAGCGAGCGAGCCGCCACCCCTGCCCTACCCGCGCCCTCGGGCGGGGCTCCCTCGCTGATGGGGCTGGCCATCACGGTATCAGGGGTGTTCAACATTCCCAGCGAGAACCTGCGTCTGGTGCAGACCATGCTGGCCGGGTTGATCCCGCGCTACGAGCGGCTGCAGCTCTAGTGTGTAAGACCTCTGGCCTTGCTACCGGCGCGTTCGTCAGAATGTGCTAATGTGCAAGACCATAGGCCGAGCACATTAGCTCTCTCTGGCCCGCCTCAGATCCGCTTCGTAACCCCGCACCAGCAGGTAGGTGCCCAGCTCGTTGCTCCGTTCGCTGAGCACGCGAAAATCGCTGCGAATCGGCCCCATCCTCCTGGGCTCGGTGTAGGGGATGAAGAGCTCCTCCTCCACCATGTCCTGCTCGAAGAAACCCACCAGCCGCGAGCGCAGGTCGGCTACATCGCCAGGGTTCTTGGCCGAGAGCAGCCAGGCCTCGGGGAACTCGGCGCGCAGCTCGGTCAGCTCCGCGGCCGAAAGCTTGTCGCACTTATTCAAAACCACGCGAGCGGGGATGGACGAGACATCGATCCCCTCCAGCACTTCCCGGGTCACCTGCAACTGGGAGCGGAACGTCGGATCGGAGGCGTCCACCACGTACAGCAGCAGCCAGGCATTGCGAGCCTCCTCCAGGGTGGAGCGAAAGGAGGCCACCAGGTCGTGCGGCAGCCGCTTGATGAACCCGACGGTATCCGAGATCAAGATCCTGGGAATGGTCGCCGGCGCCAGCGCTCGCACCGTGGTATCCAGGGTGGCGAAGAGCTTGTCCGCCACCAGCACCTCGCTTCCGGTCAAGGCGCGCATCAGCGAGGACTTGCCGGCGTTCGTGTAACCCACCAGCGCCACGCAGGGCTGCTCGGCGCGCAGGGCCCGACCCGACGACTCTTCCTTCTGCACGGCCTGGATCTCCCGGGTCAACTCGGAGATGCGGTCGCGGATCTTGCGCTTGTCGAGCTCCAGCGCCTTCTCGCCGGCCATTCCCTGGCGGTCGGCCGGACCTCGGCCCGCGAAACGCACCCGCGGCGCCAGATAGGTCAGGCGGGCGATCTCCACCTGCAGGCGGGCCTCCCGCGTGCGGGCATGCCGGCTGAAGATCTCCACGATGATGCCGGTGCGATCCAGTACCTGCACTCCCGTGGCGTTCTGGATGTTGGCCAGTTGGGAGGGGGTGAGCTCGCAGTCGAAGATGACCGCATCGATGTCGGCTAACTCGGGCTCGGCCGGCAGCGGAGCGTGGTCATCGGGCTCTGCCCAACGCTGGGCGGCCTTGCTCTTCCTGGCCTGGGGACTTCGCTCCACGTGGCCCCGCCCGCCCGTGAAGGAGGCCAGCTCCCGCAGCTTGCCCTCGCCCAGTACTGTGCCTCCGCTTAGAGACTGGCGCCGCTGGGAGATGCGGTTCACGACCTCATAGCCCAGAGTCCTGGCCAGGCGGCCAAGCTCGGTCAGGGATTCTTCGTTCTCCTGGTCCGTCATTGCGGGCAGGGGAACCCCGACCAGAATGGCACGGGGTTTCGGTTTTTGCGTCTCAATCGGGGGCACTCTGAGATGCTTTCAACCACGCGGCGACCCGACCTGCTCGAAGCGCCCTCGAGGACCGTCCGTCCAGTCCGGCTCGTCACCGGTCTGAGCAGGCGGTATACCGCCCGGTGGGACCGGTAACGCCTGGTCCGCTCGTGCCCTGCGCCCATGACTCGAAGTTCCCTGAACGATCAGAATACGCAGAAATTTCCCGGTACCGCCCCCGTTCCGCCGTATACGCCGAAGCGAGCCCGGTACCGGAAAATTTCCAGCGTAAAACCCGCGTAATCACGAATTCCAGGGAGTGAAGCCTGGTTTAATCGAGAGTCAAGTGCGGGAAGCCCGCTTGATCCCGCGCCAGGGAAGCCACCAATTGCAGGAGCACCCGAGCGCTCTGCGAAGCCGCCGCCATGCCCAGGATCGTGGCGGCGGCCAGCGAGTTTCCGCCGCATTACTACGAGCAGGACGTGCTGCTCAGAGCCCTGCGCGAGGTCTGGTCACGGCGGCACTTCAACCTCGACCGCCTCGAGCAGTTCCACCGCAGCGTGCTGGTGGGCGGAAGGCACCTTGCGGTGCCGCTGGAGCGCTATCCCGAGCTGGCCACCTTCGGCGCCAGCAACGACGCCTGGATCGAGTCCGCCCTGGAGCTCTCCACCCGCTTGCTGGGCAAGATGCTCACCCGCATCACGCCAGAGGAGATCTCCCACCTGACGTTCACGACCGTGACCGGGCTCTGCGTCCCCTCGCTGGACGCGCGCCTGATGAACCGCATTCCCTTCAAGCCCAGCCTGAAGCGCAACCCGATGTTCGGGCTCGGCTGCCTGGGCGGCGCCGCAGGCGTGGCGCGGGTGGCCGACTACCTGGTGGGCCACCCCACCGAGGCCGCGCTGCTTCTGGCGGTGGAGCTTTGCTCCCTGACCCTGCAGAAGGAAGACCTGAGTGTAGCCAACATCGTCTCCAGCGGCCTGTTCGGCGACGGGGCCGCGGCCGTGCTGATGGTGGGCGAGCGGCACCCGCTCGCCTCGGGGCCCCGGATCGTGGACAGCCGCTCGGTCTTCTTCCCGAACTCCGAGGAGGTGATGGGCTGGACCATCTCCGAGAGTGGATTCGGGGTGGTCCTGAGCCCGGACGTGCCGCTCTACGCCCGAGACCACCTCCCGCCGGCCATCCGAGCCTTCCTCGCCGACCACGGCCTGACCCCGCAGGACATCCGGCACTGGATCGCCCACCCGGGGGGCCCCAGGGTCATGCAGGGTCTATGCCAGGGGCTGGGGTTGCCCGAGCAGGCCCTGCACACCAGCCAGGCAGTCCTGAGCGAAGTCGGCAACCTGTCCTCGGCCTCGGTGCTGTGCGTCCTGGAGCGCACCCTGCCCAAAGCCCGCCAGGGAGACCGCGGGGTGCTCCTGGCCATGGGCCCCGCCTTCTGTGGCGAGGCCGTGCTGCTCGAATGGTGACCCGGGCCTTGCTGCTGGCGATCCTGGCTGTGCTCGGCTGGCAGCGCCTGGGCGAGCTCGAGAAGAGCCGCCGCAACGAGGAGATCCTGCGCCGGGAGGGGGCGGTGGAGCACGTGCCCCAACAGTTCGTCTGGATGCGCCTGATGCATCTGGCCTGGTTCGTGTGCATCCCGCTGGAGGTCTGCCTTCTGCACCGGCCCTTCCGCCAGGAGGTCGCCCTGGGCGCGGCCGCCGTCTTGTTGCTGGGCCAGCTTCTCCGCTATACCGCCATCCGCACGCTGGGCTGGCGGTGGAGCGTGCGCGTCTTCACCCTGCCCGGCACGCCTCGCGTAAAAGAGGGCATCTATCGCTACCTCAGCCACCCCAACTACCTGGGGGTGGCGCTCGAGCTGGCTGCCGTCCCACTGCTGCACGGCGCCTGGCTCACCGCCCTGGTCTTCACTCTTCTGAACGCCCTTCTGCTTGGCTTTCGCATCCTGGCCGAGGAGCGTTACCTCGAGTGACAGTGTACAAGACGATCGAAATGATGCTCCGCGCAGAGTGCGGCGTGACCGCTCCGTTGACTCCGCAGACCCGGCTGCAGGAGGACCTGGGCCTGGATTCGGTGCGGATGCTGACCCTGGCAGTAGAGCTGGAGAACCACTACCAGATCGTGCTGGGCGAGGATCCCGAGAATCCGCCCCGCAGCCTGGGAGAGCTGACGGCGCTGGTGGAATCGAGGCTCCATGTTTGAGATCCTGCAGCAGAACGAGCAGAACCACGACCGCGGCGTGGCCTTTCCGGACGGGCGCCGGGCCAGTTGGGGCGATCTCATCTCGGCCAGCAAGAAGCGGGCCCGAAACACGCCCGACGGTCGAGTCGGGCTGCTCATGCCCACCGGCCGCGAGCTGGTGGAGACCCTGCTGGCCGTCTGGTGGCGGGGTGGCGTGCCCTCCTGCCTCCCCCTGCCCAATCGGCTGGGGCCGCGCCCCCGGGCGCTGGAGCGCATGCAAGAACGCTGCCAGCACGTCCTGACCGCGGCGCCGGAGGAAGGCGAACCACTGGCGCGAGACGGGAGACCGGGGGACGGGCGAGAGTTGGCGCTGATGCAGTTCTCAAGCGGCACCACCCTGTGGCCGAGACCCGTGATGCTGAGCGCGTCCAACCTCCTCAGCAACGTCCGGGCGATCCTGGGCCGTATGCCGCAGCCCCTGGACGAGCAGTGCTGCGTGAGCTGGCTCCCGCTCTACCACGACATGGGCCTGATCGGCGTTTTGCTGAGCGGGCTGGTCTCGGGACAGAATCTCGTGCTGATGCGTCCCGAGCAGTTCGCCCTGAGACCCGTCCGCTGGCTGGAAACGCTCGCGCGCACCGGAGCCAGTATCAGCACAGCGTCCAACTTCGCTCTCGAGCTCACCGTGCAGCGCACCCGCCCCGACCAGATCCAGCGCCTGGACCTCAGCCGGTTGCGCTGTCTGGCCGTCGGTGGCGAGACCGTGCAGGCGGCCACGCTGCAGCGGTTCGCCCGACACCTGGCACCGGCCGGCTTCGCTTTCGAGGCCCTCACGCCCGTCTACGGACTGGCGGAAGCCACGCTGGCCGTCACGATGAGCGCCTGGGATGAGCCGCCCCGGGTCCACCAGGGCCACGTCTCAGTTGGTCGGCCGGTGCCGGGGATGGATGTCCGCCTCGAGGCGGGCCGCATCCTCGTGCGCGGCCCGAGCGTCATGCAGGGCTACCTGGACGAGGAGCCCCCGGGCGAATGGCTGGATACCGGCGATCTGGGCTACCTCGACGGGGGCGAGCTCTTCGTCACGGGGCGCGCCAAGGACGTCCTCATCCTCAACGGGCGCAACCACGAGCCCGAGCCTATCGAGGCCGCAGCCGGGTTCCGCGCCGTAGCCGCCTCGGTGAGACGCGAGGACCAGTCCACTGAGGTTCTGCTGGTGCTGGTGGAGCTGGAAGGCGATGATCCGGCTGCCTTCGCCAGCCAGGTGCGCAGCTCGGTCGTGCGGGATACCGGGCTGGTGCCCCGGCAGGTCCATGTGGTTGCTCCCGGGGACCTTCCCCGCACCACCAGCGGCAAACTGCGGCGCGCCGAAGCCGTGCGCCAGGTGGAGTGCGGCGAGCTGGCGCCGCTCTTCACGGCGTGAAAGCGATCCTGATCGTGGGGGCCGGGCCGGCCGGTCTGGCCACGGCCATCAACCTGGCCCTGCGCGGCATTCCGGTGCGCCTTCTGGAGAAGCGAGCCGGGATCCAGGACAAGCCCTGCGGAGAAGGCCTGATGCCCGTGGGGGTGGAGAAGCTGCGCAAGCTCGGCGTGGAGCCGGAGCACTTCCCCTTCGTCGGTGTCGCCTACACCGCGCCGGACGGCAGCCGCGCCGCAGTGCGCTTCCCATTCGGGCCGGGCTGGGGGATCCGCCGCACCGCCCTGTCCGCCGCGCTGCACGCGCGAGCCTCCCAGCTCGGCATCCCGCTCGAGATCGGAACCCTGGACCAGCTCCCGCCCGACCGCCTGGTGATCGGCGCCGACGGCCTGCACTCGCGGGTGCGCCGGCTCGCCGGTCTGGAGTTGCCGGGGCGGCGACACCACCGCTGGGGTGCGCGCCAGCACTTCTTCGTTCAGCCCTGGAGCCCGTTCGTCGAAGTCCACCTGGGTCCGGGCGTGGAGGTCTATCTTACGCCGGTCTCCCCTACCGTCGTGGGGGCGTCCTTTCTCTGGAACGCGCGCTTGTTAAAGCCGAAAGGGGAGCTCATCCCGGCCCTGCTGAGCCACTTCCCTTCGCTGGCTTTCCTGCGCCACGCGCCGGAGGCCAGCGCTCCCGCCGCTATCGGCCCCTTTCAGCAGCGCGCCCGTCTCTACGACCGGAACGTGGTGCTGGTAGGAGATGCCTCGGGGTACCTCGACGCGATCACCGGGGAGGGGATCAGCCTGGCGCTTGGTCAGGCTGCGGCGCTGGCCGAGGCCATCGAGCTGGGCGATCTATCGCACTATCGCCGCGAGCATGCGCGCCTGTACGCTCCTTATCACCAGGTAACCTCGCTGATCATGGCGATCAGCCGTCGTCCCCGCCTGGCCACCCGAGTCGTGCGGGCGCTGGCCCATTCGGGGACGTTCTTTCAGCACCTGGTCTCGGCCAGCATGGGCCTCCGTCCGCTGTGGCGCTTTCCCCTTCTCGACGCGCTGCGCTTCCTCCATCACCTCGCCGCCGGCAGCCCGGTCCGTACGAATCAGGGCAGCCCACCCTGATTCTCAGGTCCGAAAAATCCGTCAACCTGGGTTCTACCTTTGAATAGGCGATGGTTACCGCCCACCGCCCTTCCTTTGCTGGCTGAGGCAGGGTTGCCAGGCCCGCGCGAGAATCTCCCCCGGCTATGCTCGGATTCTTCGCCTGGTTCATCCTCTCGCTTCTGCTCGGCAGCTTCATCGAGTGGATCATCCACAAGTACTTCATGCACACCACCCTCTGGCTGCCGGTGGCCGTCGAGCGGCACGCCGTCAAGCACCACGCCGAGCGGCGGGCGCCAGGCAAGTTCACGGCCGCCGAGAACGAGCTAGAGGAGTACCACCTGTTCGAGACCTCGGCCATGCCCCTGGTCTGGATGCTGCACTTCCCCATCTTCGGGCTGGTCTACCTGGGCTGGGGGCCGTGGGCCTCGTTCGGGTGCGCGCTGGGGACGGCCGCCTACGTGCTGGCCTACGAGATGCTCCACTGGTCCATTCACTGCCCGGACAAATTCTGGTTCCGCAACAGCGCCTGGTTCCGCTTCCTCTCCGAGCACCACCGGCGCCACCACCATCGCTCGCGCATCAATTACAACGTGGTTCTGCCCCTGGCCGACCTGGTGCTCGGCACCCTCAGCTTCGAGACCGTGCAGCCCGAGCCCGAGCGCAAGCGTGAGCTCCAAGAGGTGAGCTGAGAAATCAGCGAGAAGTTGGCTCCATGACGCGCGATCCCGCTCTGGAAACGTTCTCGGGACGTCTTCCCCTCTTTCCCCTGCCCAACGCGGTAATGTTTCCGGGCACCCGCCATCCCCTGCACGTCTTCGAGCCACGCTACCGGCGGATGGTGCAGGACGTGGCCACCGGCGAGCGGCTCATCGGGGTGGTGCTGCTGAAGGAGGGCTGGGAAGCAACTTACTTCGAGTCGCCCGAAGTCTTCTCGGTGGCTTGCATGGGCAAGCTCGAGAAGGTCGACCGGCTGCCCGATGGGCGCTTCAATATTCGCCTCCTCGGACTCTCGCGGGTGCGCCTGGGGCGCGAGGTCAAGAATAACCCCTACCGTATCTGCGAGGCCCAGCTCCTGCCCGACTCCCTCACCCCCATCAGCGCCGCCCGCCTGCACGAGCATCTCGGCGAGACGCTGCGCATCTTCGACTCCTTGCTGCGCACCCTGGCCGAGTTCCCGGGCGAGGTGCTGCTCTCGCGCAAGCACTCCAATCCGGGCCAGTTGCTGGACCTGCTGACGGCCAACCTGCCCCTGCTCGACCCCTACCAAAAGCAGAGCCTGCTCGAGCAGGTGGACGTGGCCGAGCGGGCCCGCATTCTGGTCGACCTCTTGCGTGAGGTGCAGAGCGACGTGCGAGCCCAGAAGATCATGCGCAGCGTGCGACTTTTTCCCAAACCCAGCCAGAACTGAGAGGTGCCCACCGTGCGACTCACCATGGCCCAGGCGCTGGTGCTCTTTCTGACTCGCCAGTATTCCGAGCATGATGGCGTGGAGCGCCGCTTCGTGCCCGGCTGCTTCGGCATTTTGGGCCACGGCAACCTGGCCGGGGTGGGCCAGGCCCTGCAGCAGTATCCCGAGCTGACCTACTACCAGAGCCGCAACGAGCAAGCCATGGTGCACGCCGCCGCAGCCTTTGCCAAGCACCAGCGCCGCACCCAGATCCTGGCCTGCACCACCTCGGTGGGCCCGGGCGCCACCAACATGATCACCGGCGCCGCCGGGGCCACCATCAACTGCATGCCCGTCCTGCTCCTGCCGGCCGACACGTTTGCGCGGCGCAACGTGGCTCCCGTGCTGCAGCAGCTCGAGATCCCCTCCAGCCTGGATCTGACCGTCAACGATTGCTTCCGCCCGGTGTCGCGCTACTTCGACCGCATCCAGCGGCCCGACCAGCTCCCCTCGGCCCTGATGGAGGCCATGCGGGTGCTGCTCTCGCCCGCCGACACGGGCGCCGTGACGCTCTGCCTGCCCCAGGACGTGCAGACCGAGAGCTACGACTACCCCGAGCGGCTCTTTGCGAAGCGGGTCTGGAGCATCCCCCGGGCCCGGGCCGACCGGCGCTCGCTCGAGCAGGCTGCCGGGCTGATCCGCAAAGCGCGCCGACCGTTTTTGGTGGCCGGCGGGGGGGTGCTCTACTCGGCCGCCGAGGGGGCCCTGGCCGAGCTGGCCGAGCGCACCGGCATCCCGGTGGGCGAGACCCAGGCGGGCAAGGGCTCGCTGGCCTACGACCACTCCTGCGCGCTGGGAGCCATCGGGGCTACCGGAACAAGGGCCGCCAACCTGGTGGCCCGCGAGGCCGACCTGGTGATCGGGGTGGGCACCCGCTGGAGCGACTTTACCACCGCTTCCAAGTCGGCTTTTCAGCATCCCGAGGTAGGCTTCGTAAATGTGAACGTGGCCGAGGTGGACGCCTTCAAGCACGCGGCCCTGGCCGTGGTGGGCGATGCCCGGGAAAGCCTTTCGGAGCTGAGCGAGCTGCTGGGCGGCTACCGGGTGGAGGAGAGCTACCGGGCCCGATGCCGCCATCTGGCCGCCGAGTGGGACCAGACCGTGAGCCAGCTGTACCAGGCGAGCGCTCCGGAGGGACTTGCCCAGAGCGCGGTGGTGGGGGCGGTCAACCGGCTCTCGCGGCCCCAGGACGTGGTGGTCTGCGCCGCAGGCAGCCTGCCGGGCGATCTCCACAAGCTGTGGCGCACGCGCGAAGCGCGGGGCTACCACATGGAATACGGCTACTCGTGCATGGGCTACGAGATCGCCGGCGGGCTGGGCGTGAAGATGGCCGACCCCGAGCGCGAGGTCTATGTGCTGGTGGGGGATGGATCTTACCTGATGATGGCTCAGGAGCTGGTGACCTCGGTCCAGGAGGGGCTGAAGCTGATCGTGGTGCTGCTCGACAACGGCGGGTTTGCCAGCATCGGCGGATTGTCCGAGTCGGTCGGCTCGCAGGGCTTTGGCACTTTCTACCGCGCCCGCAACCCGGCCTCGGGCCAGCTCGACGGGGAGAGCCTGCCGGTGGACCTGGAGGCCAACGCCCGCAGCCTGGGCGCCCTCACGCTCAGCGCCCGAAGCCTGGAAGAGCTCGAGCAAGCCCTGCAGCAGGCCCGGGCCAGCACTCGCACCACGGTCATCTTCGTTCCCACCCACCGAGACACCCGGGTGGGCGGCTTCGAGTCGTGGTGGGACGTGCCCGTGGCCGAGGTGAGCAGCATGGAGTCGGTGCAGCAGGCCCGGACCGAGTACGAGGTCAAACGGAAAAAGCAAAGAGATTACCTGAGCGGCCCTCCGCTCGAGACGGAGGTTGCCCTTGAAAGCGCTGGCTAACTACATCGCCGCCGACTGGGTGGAGTCGAGCGGAGCCTGCCAGGAGGTCAAGAACCCGGCCACCGGCGAGGTGCTGGCCAGTGTGCCCCTGAGCGACGCGGCCCTGGTCGACCAGGCCGCTCGGGCCGCCCGCGCAGCCTTTCGCGAGTGGCGCCAGGTGCCGGCCGGCGAGCGCATCCAGTATCTGTTCAAGCTAAAAGTCGCCCTGGAGGAGAGCTTCGAGGAGCTGGCCCGCATTATCACCAGCGAGTGCGGCAAGACGTTGGAGGAGTCGCGCGGCGAGCTGCGGCGAGCCATCGAGAACGTGGAGGTGGCCTGCGGCATCCCCATCCTGATGCAGGGGGCCGTCTCGGAGGACATCGCTCGGGGTATTGACGAGCTGATGATCCGTCAGCCCGTGGGCGTTTGCGCCATCATCGCGCCCTTCAACTTCCCGGCCATGATCCCGTTCTGGTTCCTTCCCTACGCCATCGCCTGCGGCAACACCGTGGTGCTCAAGCCCTCCGAGCGGGTTCCCCTGACCATGCAGCGCGTCTTCCAGTTGCTCGACGGGCTCGGCCTCCCACCGGGCGTGGTCAACCTGGTGCACGGAGGGCGCGAGGCGGTGGACGCCATCCTGGCCCACCCCGAGATCCGGGCGGTCAGCTTCGTGGGCTCCTCGGCCGTGGCCCGCCACGTCTACGCCACCGCTGCCGCGCACGGCAAGCGCGTGCAGTGCCAGGGCGGGGCCAAGAATCCCCTCATCGTACTGCCCGACGCCGATCCCGAGATGACCCTCAAGATCGCTGTGGACAGCGCTTTCGGCTGCGCCGGCCAGCGCTGCCTGGCAGCCTCGCTAGCCATCACCGTGGGCGAGGCCGGGGCCAACTTCACCGAAGCCATCGCCGACGAGGCGGCCCGGCGGGTGGTTGGCAACGGCCTCGAGCCGGGCGTGCAGATGGGCCCGGTGATCACCCCCGAGAGCCGCACGCGCATCCGGGGGCTGATCCAGAAAGGCCTGGACGAGGGCGCCCGGCTGCTGGTGGACGGTCGCCAGGCCCCCGGGCCGGGCAACTTCCTCAAGCCCACCGTGCTGGCCGATCTGCCCCCCGAGGGCGAGATCGCCCGCACCGAGATCTTCGGCCCGGTGCTGGGGCTGATCCACGTTCAGAAGGTCGAAGATGCCATCGAGCTGATCAACCGGGGAGCCTACGGCAACATGGCCTGCTTGTTCACCTCCAGCGGAGCCAGCGCGCGCAAGTTCCGCTACGAGGCTGAGGTGGGCAACCTGGGCGTCAACGTGGGCGTGGCCGCCCCCATGGCATTCTTCCCCTTCTCGGGCTGGAAGGAGAGCTTTTTTGGCGACCTGCACGCCCAGGGCCACCACGCGGTGGAGTTCTACACCCAGACCAAGGTAGTGGTGGAGCGCTGGCCCAGGGATTGGGCGCGCAAGTTCTAGACCCGTTTTGTCGTCCGCAGCCGGAAATTTCGTTGACACGGTTTTCCGGCGCGCTCCTGATATGGGTGGGCTTGTGGTGTCGGAGGAGCTACACTCTCGGGGGCGCCAAGTTGACTTAGTCCTGAACTTAGTCTAAAATTGGACCCATGCAAGTCAACGTCCACGAAGCCAAGACCCACCTGTCTCGTCTGCTCGAAAGGGTCGCGGCCGGCGAGGAGATCATCATCGCCAAAGCTGGCCGCCCTCTGGCCCGCTTGGTGCCGGTTAAGGACGCCCGTCCCGTGCGAAAACCAGGAGCTTACCGGGGCCAGGGCCGCGTGGCCGAGGACTTCAACGCACCGCTATCGGATGAGCTCTTGAGCTTGTTCGAAGGATGAGAGCGCTGCTGGATACTCATGCTCTGCTGTGGTGGATGTTCGAGCCTGAGAAGCTCTCGAGCCGGGCATCCAGTCTGATCGGCGATGCCGACAACGTCCTCTTTTGGAGCGCAGCCAGCACCTGGGAGATGACGATCAAATCAAGAACGGGCAAACTCAGTCTGCCACCGGATGTCCCGGCCTTCGTGGCCCGTGTTATGCAGGAGCAGGGGTTCTCGCCCCTCGTCGTCGAGCACACGCACGCGGCACACGTAGCGACCCTACCGGACTATCACCGCGATCCATTCGACCGGTTGCTGGTAGCGCAGGCGACCCTCGAAGGCATTCCCATTTTGAGCGTGGATCAGGCCTTTGATCCGTACGGGGTGTCTCGCCTGTGGTGACCCGGCTCCTGGCATCCATACCGAACAGGGGAGTGACGGGCTGACAAGTCGGTAGATTTAGTGAATCACTTCCACGTCATATTGCTGAAAAACGACGTCGCCAGTCACGACGGGGAGTCTTCGTGCCAGCGCGGTAGCAATGATGAGGCGGTCACAGGGATCACGATGAACCAGCGGAAGTTGTGTCGACAGTATACAGACCGGGAGGTCGAGCGCCAGGACCTTGAGACCGTGATGCTCGAGAATCGCCTCGAACCATTCGCTTGGAGTGGCGGGAAGACTGAGCTTGCCTCCCCGGTGCTTCATTCCAATCTCAAAGCCCGAGATGGCTGAAACATGCACGACTGGCGCTGCATTGATTCGCGCTCGCGCCACTTCCGATAGCATCCTATCGGAAGTGGCGAGCCACAGCAATGCGCAGGTATCAAGAATTACAGCGCCGTCGGCCACTCGTCCTCCGTCAAAGGCTCGGTTGGATCATAGCGTAACTCAATCCTACTCATGACCGGGTGGGGCTCGAGGCGGGTTTTCATTCGATAGGGCACGAGCGCCGCCACGGGCTTTCCGTTTCGGCAGACCACGAACGACTTGCCCTGGCTCTCGACCTCTGCGAGCATGGCGGAAAGGTGGGTCTTGGCCTCGTGAACGTTGACAGTTTCCATGCAAACCATGTTAGTCCATCTAGTTTAGTTCGTCAAGTCAAGAATGCAGTTGGGAGGAGGGGCAGGCTGGATCGGGTTCTCGACGCTGAGCATCCTGGGTGTCCTGGCCGTGGAGCGGCTGCACTGGTTCCAACGGGAGCCGGGCCAGGTCTCTTACTTAGCCCGCGGCTCCGTACCTCTTGCCCCTGCTGGCGAGAGCTCAGAGAGCGCGGAGACGGTCGGCGGTCGTCCCCACCGGTTGCCATCCCCTCTACCACGTCCTGACGACGGCGGGTCTGTCTCTGCCCTCCGTCTGCGCCTTCGATGAACACTGCCAGGTCGTCAGGGTCGGACCGCACGCCCCCGGCGCTGACTGACCTTGGTGCGGTGGCCCAAAAAGTCGCACAGCCGGTTGTGCTCGCTATCGCCCACCTCGCCAAAGGCCAGTCCGCAGCGCACGCCCACCCTGGCCCACACGATCTGGCCCGACAGGTTGAGGGGCGGGTCCAGGTGCAGCACGACCGCCACCCGATCCCCCACCTTCAGCTCGCTGCCCTTGTCGGTGGCAAAGGACATGCCCCCCAGCGAGATCTCGGCGTTGCGCCGGATTTTCTTGCCGGATGGAGCCACGATGTCGGTGGGCAGGCTGAGCCCCAGGCGGGGATGCCGGCGGCGCTCCTTGTCGAGGTATTCCACGTGCAGGCAAACCCGGTTGGTGCCAGCGCTGCGCGCTTTGTGCAGCGAGTCTTCGGCCCGCGAGAGCAACATGCTGATGACGGCGTCGTTCTCGAGCTCAGAGCTCCAGTCGGTGCCGGTGGGGTACTCGTACCACGAGGCGCCCACGCTGACGGTCACCTTCTGGTGGCCCACTCGCTGCTCGGCCACGGCCGCGCGCAGCTTCTCGGCCACTTTGACGGCCCCGTTTCCATCGGTGGAGGGCAGGATGATCACGAACTCCTCGCCCCCGAATCGGGCCACCAGGTCGCCCTTGCGGGTGACGCCGACGATCTGCTGGGCCACCGTCCGCAGGATGCGATCACCCTCGCGGCTGCCAAGGCGCTCGTTGAGACGGTCGAAGTGGTCCACCTCCACCATCAAACAGGCCAGGGCGCGCGGGCCGGGCCGCGAGAAGCGGCTGACATGCTGGCGCAGCGACTCGAACAGGTAGCGGCGCGAGAAGACTCCGGTCAGCTCGTCGCGGATCAATCGTTCGTGAGTGCGCCGGTGGCTGCGGCACAGCCCCACCAGCGAGCTGAGGCGGGCCGCCAGCACGGCCGGCGAGCTTTGCGGCCCCACCACGTCCAGGGCCCCGGCCTCGAAGGCGGCGATCAGATCCTCTTCCGCGAGCGGCTGAGAGGCCCAGAACAGGACGGGGATCGAGCCCAGCTGCTCATCGGCACGCAGGCTACGGCACAATGCCAGGTTGCCATCCCAGGCCAGCACGATGCTGGCCGGCAGGCAGTTCTGAGCCCGCGTCGCGGCCTCCTCGGGGCTGGCCAGCTCGACCTCGAAGCCATGCTCGCGCATGAGCTCGGCCACGCGGCCCAGCTCTGGAGAGGCGACCAGGATACGGCCCGGGTGCTCCTTCAGGGAAGGCGGAGCCAACCGGGGGCGGTGAGTCTTCACGAGGACAGACTATTCCCAGAAGGGGTTGGGAACCCTGCTCAGGCCACGCGCCCTTTCACGCCGGACTTCCCCCGCGCAGGCGGGTAGACCGGCTCCTCTAGCCCGACCTTCCAGTCATCCTTGAACATCGTGCCGAAGGCTCTGGCCACCTTGGGATCGATGACGTCCACGTTGGCCTCGCGGTTATAGGTCATTCCGGCGCCCGACCAGTTGGCGCTGCCCAGAATGACCTCCTTGCCGTCGAAGATGCCCAGCTTGGCGTGCAACTTACGTCCGGTGCGCTCGTCGGTGGGGTACCACTTGACCTCGACGCCCGCCTTTTCGAGCTTCTCAGCGGCGATCTCGTTGAGCTTCTTGCCCTCGATCTCGAACGGGTTCAACAGCACCTGCACCTTGACGTCGCGCTCGGCGGCCTCGCACAGGGCTTTGGTGATGCTCCAGTCGCTCAGCACGAAGAGCTCGACCTGGATGCTCGTCTCGGCGTCCCGGATGGCTCGATGAAGTGCGGCCTTGATGCTGCGGTCCTTGGGGTCGTCGGAGGTCGTGCACAGGCTCACGTAGGACTCGCCCTCGGGATGCTCGGGGGTCTTCTCGATGGGGATCAAGTCTGTCTTCCGGCCCCCGCTCTTGAGGTAGTCCTTGCCGAACAGCGCCTCCATGCGGTCCACCGCCGGACCTTCCACCATCACGTCCACGTCGTGGTTCAGGGGGGAGTGGCTGCCCCAGTTCATGCCTCCGATGATGGCCTTGTCGCCATCCAGGATGAGCATCTTGACGTGGTTGATCTGGTCGAACTTGTTGCCGCCCTCTTCGCCGCCCTTCTTGACGGGATACCACTTCACGTCCACGCCGTTCTCGATGAGGTAGTCGGCGCACTCTTGCTTTTCCTGCTCCCAGTCGAGCTCCTCGTTGACCGGGTCGAGCACCACCTGTACCTTCACGTCGCGCTCGTTCTGGGCCGCCACCAGCGCCTTGGCGATATCCATCTGGCCGAAGCCGAACATCTCCAGCTGGATCGAGCTGCGGGCCGCGTCGATGCCCAGCTTCACCTGGCGGAAAATCTCGTCTTCCTTGATTTTGGGAGTCACCTTGGCGTCATAGAGCGGGGTGACCTTGTTGCCTTTGGTGAACCACTTGAGCTTGTCGTCCGGCGCCTCGGGCTGGAAGCTCTCGGCCGGAGCCTTCTCGGTGGCGGCTTTGCGCCGCGCGGCGGCGAGCGGCATGGTAGCGGGGGCAGTGGCCAGGGCGGAAATCATGGTATGGTCACCTTCCTGACCGTGGTTGACACGGTCGCTTGGCTTTGCTGGTGACCAGTATTTCAGATTCTTTTCAGCCCCGGGTTACCGATTCGTTGCCTTCTTCCCGAGCTCGCCTGGCGCGCTTGCGGGCCAACTCCGGATAGCGCCGATCAAGCACTCGCATGAAACCGTCGAGCAGCTCGGGATCAAAGTGGGTGCCACGTCCCTCGAGCAGGATGCCGCGCACCTTCTCGACGTCCATCCCCGACTTGTAAGGACGGGCGGCGGCCAGGGCGTCGAACACGTCGGCCACGGCGATGATGCGGGCCGGATAGGGGATCTCTTCTTCCTTGAGCCCATCGGGATAGCCCTTCCCGTCCCAGCGCTCGTGGTGGCCTCGCACGGCCGGGCAGAGATGGCGCAGCGAGGCGATGGGATAGAGAATCTGCTCGCCATAGATGGGGTGCATCTTCATGATGTTGTACTCTTCCTCGGTCAGCCGTCCCGGCTTGTAGAGGATCTCGGGCGGAATGCGCACCTTGCCGATGTCGTGCAGGAGGCCCGCCCGGATCATGTCCTGCCCTCCCAGAAAGTCGCCCATTTTCTCGAGCTTCTGGTCCGACTCTTTGCCCAGCAACACGCCCATCTCGCCGATGTCCTTGAGCATGGCCCCGTACTTGATCTGCTTGCGGGTCTCCTGGTCGGTCACCCCCAGTTCATCCGCCAGCTCCATCGAGTACTCCAGCACCCGGGCCGAGTGGGCGTAGGTGAACTCGCCGCCCATCTTGAGCACCAGCCCCAGGCTGTTGACTGCCGTCTCCTCGTCGAGATCGCCCATCTCTTGCTCGCGATAAGCCTTTTTCAGGATAGCCTCGATGGAGTGGGTGGCGTGCCGCGAGGCCAGCTCATTGAGAGCCTGGCTGGGCGGTCCCGCCTGCCCGGTGGCGCGGTTGAGACTGATGCGGAAGATCTCGTTCTCGGTGGAGGTACGCAGCGCCGCCAGGTTAGCCCGCTGGGTAGTTGTCAGTCCGCCGGGTGTGTTGCTCGCCGGCGTTGCCTGGCTCTGACCGCGGCCCTGACCCTGGCCCCCCTGGCCCCCCTGGCCGCCCTGGCTACCGCCGCCACCGCCTCCGCCGCCCTGCTCGCGGTTGTCCTCGCTGATCACCTGCTGGGCGCTCAGGTCGCTGCGGGCCTGTCCCGAGCTGTCGTGGCTCTGGGTCTGGCTGGGACGCAGCGGCTCGGGTCGAGGTAGATTGGGCTGAACCAGGGCCGACATCGTGCCCGCCAGGTGACTGCGCTCGCCCATCTCGTGCAGCGAGTCAGCGTGGCTGCGCGGGTGCTCCTGATCCTGCATGCTCAGCAGGAAGGACTTCTCGGAGCGGCTCTGAGGAAGGGCTCGCTGGCCTTGCTCGGAGGGTTGCTCGGAGGGGGTGAAGGCGCGCGAGGCCCAGCCCGTGGCGGTGCTACTGTCCAGGGTGCCAACAGAGCCGCTGAGGGCCATCTTGATGGGCGCGATCTCCTCCACGGCTGCCTTGGCGGAATTGCCCTTGAGGCTGTGCACTTGATCCAGCACCGGATTGTAGACCGGCACATGGGAGGTGACCGGGCGCCCCCCGGTGGCGGTGCCGCGTGGAGGCTGGCCGCTGACCCGGGTGGACAGGTCGGTGATGTGGCGCTCGCCAAAGGCCACCGTGCTGACCTCGCGACCCTCCCCGGGCAGACCCACATGCATGAGGTGGGCCGCCGGGCCCTGGCTGCCGCTCATGAAGGCGCTGCGCGGGGCGGGTGGCTCGAGTGGCTGCGTCTCGGTCGGCTTGGGTCGAGGTGGGGGCAGCGGGGCCGGCGTCTCGGGGACCGGGCCAGCAGTGTTCCGGGGGCGCAACAGCTCGGGAACCGGCTGCGTCTCTCCCTCGGGCACATCCTCTGCCGGCAGGCGATGGCGATCGAGATTGCGGGCCGCGTAGCCAGGCTCAGCCGGGGCGCTGTTGACCCGACCCGAGCCGACATAGCGCTGCGGCCTCAAGAGCTCGGGCTGGCGCCGCTCGCCTTGCTGCTGCTGGCCTCCTTGCCCACCCTGGCCGCCGCCGCTCTCGCCGCCGCCCTGTCCACCCTGGCCCTGACCGCCGCCCTGGCCGCGCTGACGCTCGGGCGCATCCTCGTGCAGCTTGCCCACCGAGCCCGTCAGGGCCGCGGCCACATTGCGGACGGGGGCGAGCTCCTGACCAGCTCCTCCCCCGGCGGGCCTGGCTCTCACCGGGCCTGCCCCCCCCGTGCGCGGTCCCTCCTCGCCCTCGCGGGTGGCGGCGATGCTCAGGGGATCATCACGCCGCGACTTCGATTCGGTGCTCAGGGGCGCCGCGATGGAGGCCGCCGCCGCTGAGGTGGCGGCCCGCTGAGGCTCGGCCGGGCCAGGCGCGACTTTCTCATCGACCTGGCGCTGCACGACCTCTTTCTCCTGCTGGGCCTGACGGGCCACCTCCTGAGGGGCAGCCGGCCGGCCGGCCTCGGCCGGACCGCTGCGAGGCTGACCGGGCAGACCCGGCGGCGTGGCTGGCGTCTCCGGCTCGGGCTCGGCTTGCGCTCTGGGTGCCTCGGGCTTCGTCTCCTCGGTCCTTTTGGCAACCCGGGGAGGCTCGGGAGTGGCGGGCTTCACCACCGTCTCCCTGGGAGCCTCGCCGAGGGAGGGGAGAGGCGGCGGCTCGGGAGCATCCAATGGCGGCCCGGGCAACGGCGGAGGCTTGGGAGTGTCCAGGGGCGGAGGAGGGGGAGGGGCCTTCGCCAGCTCAGGCAGAGGGGTCGGCTTGGGGGCCTCCATGGGGGGCTTCTCGTCCAGCAGCGAGGGCTTGGGCGCATCGAGAGGCGGCATCTCCCCCGGCTTGGAGGCATCCAGGGCCGGCAGCGGCGGAGGCTTGGGCGCGTCCAGCGGAGGTTTCTCAACGGCGGGCTTGGGCAGCTCCAGGGAAGGTCTGGCCGTTCCGGGCAAAGGAGGCGGCTTGGGAGCGTCCAGCACCGGCAGAGGGGGAGGTTTGGGAGCATCCAGCGACTTCTCGGCGGCGGGCTTTGGGTCTGGCTTGAGCATCCCCGGACGGGGCGGAGCGGGAGTCTCCTGGGCCTGGGGCTTGGGAACGTCCTGGGGCCTGGGCCCAGCCTGCGGCTTGGAAGCGTCCTGGCCCACGGGCCTGGGGGTCTCCTGTTGCCTGGGAGTCTCCTGGCCCACGGCTTTGGGAGCTTTCTGCGGCTTGGACGCGTCCTCGCCCACGGGCCTGGGGGTCTCCTGCGGTCTGGGAGCATCCTGGCCCACGGCTTTGGGGGTCTCCTGCGGCCTGGGAGCATCCTGATGGACGGTCTTGGGAGTTTCCTGCGGCTTGGAAGCATCCTGACCCACGGGCCTGGGGGTCTCCTGCGGCCTGGGTGCTTCCTGATGGACGGGCTTGGGAGTTTCCTGCGGCTTGGAAGCATCCCGGCCCACGGGCCTGGGAGTCTCCTGCGGCCTGGGCGCTTCCTGATGGACGGGCTTGAGAGCCTCCTTCGGCTTGGAAGCATCCTGGCCCACGGGCTTGGGAGTTTCCTGCG
>JAANMU010000887.1_pt1 | contig 31738 bp, 24 predicted proteins | sample 7279701 | NCBI WGS metagenome assembly JAANMU01 (sample SAMN14094539, study PRJNA606508) | bioreactor metagenome | isolation source: A lab-scale SPAN reactor treating ammonium-rich wastewater day 57 | place: Ireland: Galway | collected 2017-03-13
GGGATTTCAATGTCCTGAATTTTTTTTACCGACAACGCCTGCTACAACGGAACCTGAATGAATTCCGGCACGCATTTGCCATTGAATTTCATTGTTTTTATTCCGCTCTTCTAAATATCCGAACATTTCTTTGGCTGCCCGCACACATTGGAAAGCATGATTTTTATTCTCTTCGGGCACTCCGCAAGCTGCAAAGTATGCATCGCCGATGGTTTTAATTTTTTCGATTTTGAAGTACCGGACAATATCGTCAAAATGGCCGAATATTTCGTTCAGTTCTTCCACAAGCTTTATTGGCGAAATTGATGTGGACATTGACGTAAAATCCTTGAAATCCGTGAATAGGATAGTAACGTTGTCATATTTTTCCGTTATGGCTTTCCCTTTATTTTTAAGTTCATTGGCTACTCGTTTGGGTAAGATATTCAGCAATAACTTATCCGATTTCTTTTTTTCTGTCAAAATAGTTTTTTCCGCTTTTTTCTTTTCCGTTATATCTCTGATAATACCGCTGTAATATTTTTTGCCGTCATTACACCAACTTCCCAGGGTCAGTTCAATCGGAAATTCTTTTCCTCCTTTTTTAATTGCTTTTAATTCAAGGACTTTGCCGACCACTCTAGGCTTTTCTCCTTGATTTAATCTTTCTAGTCCGGTATTATGCCTATGATGTAATTCTTTAGGGATTATCAATGTCAAATGTTGGCCTACGGCTTCTTCGGAAGAATATCCGAAAATAAATTCTGCACCTTTATTCCAGAATAAAATTCTATTGGATTCATCGGAAGTAATAATCGCGTCATTTTTTGAGCTGCATATTACATGGAATCTTTTATTTTGTTCTTTAACAAGGCTCTCAATTCCATCTTTTATTGTGCAGTCAATCTCTTTGAAATTGCCGGATTCTTCAGAATTATTTTTACTCATAAATTTACTTTGAATTACTTAAAATTGCGCCTGATTGTTTTCGGCCTTGCGCCGGGGCGGATTGCTGACCGCAAATCTTAGTTTTCAATACTAATGTTCGGTAGAAGTGCAAGACTTCAAGCTTGCACACCGGTCTGCCTGATGCACCGCAGATGTCGTCCGCAGTAAATACTTGCTGTCAATTGTTTTGGAAATTTCACTTTTTCCCGCATCATTTCATTTGCTTTTTCTATCCATCAGGTAATTAAATCACATGGTTACACTCGCTCAACGGCTCGTCTGCCTCGACAGTCGAAATTCTATGTTTTTTTATCTTTGCTGTTCTATTGATACTTTCTATTCTAATTACGACAAATCGTAGCAAATATAGTTATTTTTCTATTTTCCTCCTCACTGTAAATCTTCCGTTTTCTATATTTTCTTCAAATGCCTCACAATTGTCATTATGTATGGCATAATTTTTACGAACGATAGCGTGGAATCGCAAAAAGTAAATATACAGTTTGTGCATTTTATAGTTCTGCGGAAACAACACCCCGACTTTCGGTCTTTCGTATAACTCGCTTGCTTTGAATTGGCGGCAGAATATTCCGATTTCTATGTGCTATCCCAAACGGGACAATGCATTTCTCTCGTTTTATTCTTATACTAAAAAAATCTAAACTGCTTCAAAATAAAGATATAGTACCGATAAACCAATATTGTTGCACGACAGCTTTGTAACTAAAGTCTATTTGATCGAATTCTTGTTGTTGCCGGCGCGACAAAGCAAGTAATACAAACGTTAAAAGTGAAATTAGGTCTGTATGGGAATTACTGACAGTGGATTTCTACGGACTATACATTCTTTTACCTTATTCTTTCTTTATTTGAGCCATGAAAAAAAAACAGCACATTTTCTCGCTTCGTTGCTTATAGTTTTGAGCGGCACGTTCTTAACTTTCTCAAATGTAACGGCACAATGCCCTGCGCCTGCGCCAAACGATTATCCTTGGATTCCCTTTCTTTCGGAATCGGCTGTTACTATAGAAACGCCGTTGGGCAGCGGTTGCTTTACCACTTATGAGTGGTGCTGGCGCAGCACGCCGTTCAATGGCGGCGAAGTTGAAATTTACATAGGCAAAATCTCGCGTTCGGGGAATTGCGGACCATACGACATAAACGATTTAATCCGTATAGCCGCACGGTACGTCATTGTGGAGGCAAAACCTTGGGAATCACGAGATGGCGGTGCCGGGCATACAATAAATATCAAGATACCGCCTTGCCCTGCACAGAGCCGCCTCATTTACAGAATACTTCACTCGAGTTGCTATTCGATTGAATTTTTTGACAAGAATCTCGGCAGAACTACGCGAATACCTTGCGGCGACGGCAATAACGGGCGATGCGAAGAAGCATGGCGCGTTTGCTGGGAAAGAATGCCCGATGGTCGTTATCATCTGAACGAAACACTCGTGGAAATAGTCAATAACGGTGCTACTTGTCCGGCAGGTACATTTGATGCAGACGAACAGCCCGTGCCTTGTCTGCGAATTTGTAATTGATTCGCATAGTTTTTGTATTATTCGGCCTGGCATTGCCGATATACGCGCAAGATACCAATCGAGTCAAGCCCCTGTTTCAAGAATTTCAACCTGTGAATAGGGGTATTTTTATTTGTCGGCTAAGAGATGCGGTTGCACAATTTTATTTAGTGGGCGGGCGCAGATATTTCAGAATAACAGCCAACCACAGACCTATTGCAACGCACCAATATACAGCCGCATAAGCATAATGATTCAGTGCTTCCTGTGGCACGACGGCAATGGAAAATCGTGTTCCGGCGGCAGCAAGTATTGCTATAATTATCCATAAAACTATTTTTTGCTTTTCGATAATAGGCGGATTATATCCGCCGTGCGATAATGTAACTCGTAAGGCTACCAACGGAGTCAGCAATCCGAAGCCGCCTATAAAAAGAATATGCCATGCGTGAACATATTGTTCGGGAAAAACAGCGGCAACAGCCGGTGCAACTACTGTAGCCCAGCCCGCCAGCCATACGCCCCACTGGAAAGCTCCGCCGCGATGAGGCAAATGGTGTATATTAAAACCACGTATGCTTACCCACAGCATTGCGCCCGTTACGAGCGCGGCGGCAATGCGGATTTTGCCAAGTCCCTCGATGATGAACGCACTCGTAATTACTGTGGCAAGCACTATAAGTTCCAATGCCTTGCCGTCGGGTAACAATCGCCTTTCTGGTAAATCCAAAGTGGTCAGTTGCATTGCCGGCATAGGATTGACGCCTGCCATCGAGGGTATCAGTCTCATACCTATTCCGGCTACGAAGAATAGCATTACACCTCGAAAATAAAACGAGCGTGCAATTGAGAAAACGGGGTAGGGAAGTGTCGTAAACTCTTGCAATAACAGAATTGCGGAAGCTATTATTCCTATTATTAAACCGACGGCTACAAACCATATAGGTTGCATTATATCCTTAGTTCTTCGCCGGTAGCGTCCCGCCATAAATGCAAAGGTAATCCCGAACGACCATAGAGCAGCCGCATATAGAGCGGCTGGCCCGACCGACAGCGGCATAACGGTCAGTATTCCCATGACTGCAACTACGGGGAATAACTCGCCGAAAGTCGGCGGTGGCGTACCAAGAAAGCGCGGCACACCCGTCCATAGGAAGCCTAATGCGCATGAAAATAGAAAACCGCCGGTCATAAGTGCCGGATGTGTGGCTGCGGGATAGCTCGCAATCATTCCAATGCGATACAACGCCCATACACCGCCGCCGATAAGTGCGTAAATCGCACCAATCGGAAACAGATAGCGGTACGCCTCAACACGTCTGTTCCAAAAATCATCTGTTTTATTCTGCATATATTTTACCGAATCGGTCAGAACATATTTTTAAAGGTACTTTACTTCATTTTTACAATCGGAACAATGTGTAAATGTACTGTTTATTTATGATTTTGTGCCATGCACAATTTAAATGAAAATGGAATGGCTGTGTATATAATTTCGGAAAATGAATATAATTTCCGATAAATACTTGAAAGTTGAGATGCGCCGCAACAATACAAAGCAAAAGTTTGCCAAGTCAGTCAAAACTCTTCAATTACGGCTGTAAAAATAATTCCGAACAGATGCTGAAGTTTAGAACTGCTTATTCTTTCGATACTTTCAACACGACCTTTATATCGGGTGTTATCGGCTCGTCGGCGGGCGGTTGTTGCGAGATAACCGTATTTGCAAGCATTGTTCCGTCTGATTCGTATTCCACGTGATAAATAATTCCGGCATCATCGAGAATTTGCTTTGCCTCGTCGAGTGTTAGGCCTTCCAACATAGGCATTGTAGTTTGCCGCTCCGAGCCTTTGCTGATTACGACATTTACCGTTTCTCCGTAATGCACATTGTAATCAATAGGAATGCTTTGGCTCATTACTTTATCTTTTTCTGCCGACTCGCTGAACTCATAAGTTATGTTGCCTAGCTGCAAACCTATGCGCATCAGCGATAAACGTGCGTCGCGCAAAGTTCGCCCCAAAAGAACGGGCATTTTCAATATTTCTTTGCCCTTGCTGACCGAAATGTATACGCGCCGTCCCTCTTTCACTTCTGCGCCCGGATATGGCAGTTGATTCACAATCATTCCGCGCTCTACCGCGTCGCTGTATGCCTCGCGCACGCTTGCTACCTGCAACCTGCGTTCCGTAATAGTCGCTTTTGCCTCTTCCAAAGACATTCCGATGATATTCGGTACGACTACGGTAGACGACGAATGTATTAGCAGCGGCATAATAAGTTTGTCGGTGAGTACGGCAATCAACAATAAGCCGACGGTAAATAAACCGACGACAAGTATATATTGTTTGGCTAACCGAGATTTTTGCGGGATTGGAGCGTCCATGCGGGCATTTTTTGTCAATATATTCGGCAAAAATACAAAAAATCGTATTTTAGACTACTGCTTATCGGCGGTGTATCTTCTACCAAAGCAAACTTATGAATTATTACTCTACGTTCGTTTTTCTCGCACCTAATATAGCGCGAATTTTTCTTCCGGCAATTCTTTTTGCAACATCTTACGCAAACCTTTGCGCAGGCGGCGGCTGGCCGCAACCTAAAAACGATTTGTTTGCCAAACTCTATTATTTTTCTTCTTCGGCGCCTTCGTATTACGAAGCCGGCGGTTCGGAGCTGATTGAGTTTAAGGAATATGATTCTGTTCATCGGCGCGATCGTCGCTACGCAATGGATTTCTCTAGTGCCGGAGTAGGCCTATATGCCGAATACGGACTTACGGACAAGCTGACGCTCAGTCTGGATTTCCCGTTTTCGTCTTTTGGACTGAAAGAGACTTACTCGATAGACGATGTTCATTTCGACTATGAAACAAAGCGTGAATTTTCTCTTGTGCAATATAATTGGATTGGACTTGGCGCACGCTGGCAAATCTTGGAAATAGAGCATTTCACGGCATCGCTTGTCGGCGAGATTCGCATTCCGCCCGGATTTTCATCGCCCGATACCGGCCGCGCCGATTATCCGTTTCTTAGCGACGGCTCTTTTCAGGCTATTGGCGGTGCCGAAATAGGATATTCGTTTGCCAACGGTTGGATAGAGGCCGAAGCGCGTTACAATAGGCGTGGCGACGATTTCAAAAACGAAGCATTGTTGCATATCGAAGGCGGATTTTCCAATATTCCGAAAACCTATTTGAAAATATTTGCCGATGCTGCTGTTTCAACCGATAATTTCAACGGCGTTCGCCCGTTCAATCCCGTGCAATCGCAGTTGCAGGAAACCGCGTATAATTTCGGCGGTTCATTTATGGCATTTATCAGCGACGGTTGGTTCTTCGAAGCGTCATATTCAATCAGAGTGCATGGTTTTAACACATGGAATATGAAAATGCTTTCTATAGGAGGCGGAATAAAAATACCCGCCCGGCATAGTGGCGCAGGCAACGAAAAAATAAGATAAAATATCTGTAAAAAATATGAAAAAATGAATTTATACTTTTGCTTCTATGCGCCTGATGCCATCGGTGCCCGCTATAATTGCTTGCGATGCCAAGCCTATGAACAGGCCATGCTCTACTATTCCCGCACGTGAGGAGAGCCGTGCCGCTATCTCATCAGGATTATTCATGCGCCCGAAATCGCAGTCAAGTAAGAAATTGCGTTGGTCGGTAAGAATCGGCGGGCCGCCGGCAGATACTCGCAATTTTGTCTTTGCTCCAAGTGTTTCAATAAAACGCACTTCGGCCTTCCAAGCGAACGGCACAACTTCTACAGGCAATGCCCATTTTTCACCAAGTGCGTCGGAAATTTTTGATTCGTCGGCAATTACAATGAAACGTGCCGATGCCTGCGCCAAAACTTTTTCACGCAGTAATGCTCCGCCGCCACCCTTTATTAAGCGTAGCAACGGGTCTATTTCGTCTGCGCCGTCAATAGTCAAATCGAGAGTTTGGCAATCATCGAAAGTAAGCAAAGGAATACCGACGGCACGGGCTAAGTTTTCTGTTCTGACCGAACTCGGTATACCGTGAATATCGGAAAGCATACCGGCCGCGATGCGTTTTCCTATTTCTTCTATGGCATAATTTGCGGTGCTGCCTGTTCCAAGCCCGAGCGTCATACCCGATTTTATTTCTTCGACTGCGGCTACAGCTGCCAAACGTTTTAATTCTTCCGACTTATTCATCTGTATTTTACTACATTATTGAGTGGTTGAGGCTCGTTTTTTTCTTCGTATGGAAACAGCCTCGAAAACAGGGGGCATCAACGACAATACGATAATGGCAAAAATCACCAATGAAAAATTATTTTTTATTATAGGAATTTGTCCGAAAAAATATCCGGCAAGAGTAAGTGACAGCGTCCATATTGCGGCGCCGATTACATTATAGGCGAAAAATACGCGATAAGTCATATTGCTCATTCCGGCCGCAAAAGGGGCAAAAGTGCGTACTATCGGTACAAAGCGCGCAATAACAATGGTTTTTGCACCGTATTTTTCATAAAAGTTATGGGTTCTGTCGAGATATTCCGGCTTGAGAAAGCGCGATTTACGGGTAAAAAGGGCATGCCCGAGTTTCGCGCCTATAGTATAATTAAGTGCATCGCCTATGACCGCTGCCACAAACAGCAAAGCGATCATAACCGTGATGTCGAGCGTTCCGAGTGCGCACAAACTTCCGGCGGCAAAAAGCAGTGAGTCGCCCGGTAAAAACGCAGCTACTACCAAACCTGTTTCGGCAAATACGATAGCGAATAAAATTGCATACATAGCGAGCCCGTACTGCAATGATGCGTCCGCCAAATGCTTGTCAATGTGAAGGATATAATCAAAAAATGACGAGAAAAAATCCATTTAATACATTCTGAAAAAACTGTACTAAAAATAAAAAGGGCGCGAAAATGCGCCCCTTTTTCGATAGATTGGAGCGTTAACCGGCGAGTGCTTCCGTAACTTTTGCAGCTGCATCTTCGAGCGAGCCTGCCACAAGGAATTTCAATCCCGAATTGCGAAGTATTTCTTGCGCTTCGGCAGCATTGGTGCCCTCGAGTCGCACGATAACGGGTGCATTTACTTCTACTTGCTTCAACGCTTGCAAAATTCCGTTTGCCACACGGTCGCATCTGACTATTCCGCCAAATATATTGATAAGGACGGCTTTTACATTGCGGTCGCTCATCATAATGCGGAAAGCGTTGGCAATTCTATCCACGTTTGCCCCACCGCCCACGTCGAGAAAATTCGCCGGACTGCCGCCTGCAAGTTGAATAATATCCATGGTTGCCATAGCTAGACCGGCACCATTGACCATACAACCTACGTTACCGTCCAATTTAATATAGTTCAGGTCGTATTTGGAGGCTTCTACTTCGAGCGGGTCTTCTTCTGCCAAATCGCGAAGTTGTGCATAGTTCGGATGGCGGAACAATGAATTGTCGTCGAAATTGATTTTTGCATCGAGTGCGATGAACTCGTCTTGCTTGGTAAGCACCAGCGGATTCACTTCCAATAAACTGCAATCAAGTTTATCGTAAGCGGCAACTATTTTTTCGATAAAAGAGCAGAAACTCTTGAACGCCTTACCTTGCAAGCTCAATCCGAACGCCAAAGACCGCGCTTGATATTGCCGGAATCCGATTGTCGGGTCAATATACTGCTTCAGAATTTTTTCTGGAGAATGCTCGGCTACGGCTTCGATATCCATTCCGCCTTCGGTAGAAACCATAATCAGGTTTTTTCCGGTTTGACGGTCAAGCAATATACTCAAATAATATTCTTTGGCAATGTCGCAACCTTGTTCAATAAACATTCTGTTAACTGTCTTGCCTTGTTCGCCGGTTTGTACTGTAACAAGAACATTGCCGAATGTAGACAATGCGTAATTAAATGCTTTGTCGGCAATATTACCGTCGCCGATAACGGTTACGCCGCGCACGGGTTTGCCGTAGCGCATTACTTTTTCGCGGGATTCCGCGTCGACAACAAAGCCTTTACCGCGTCCGCCTGCGTGAATTTGACATTTAAGGACAACCGTAGAGATTCCTTTCATAACAAATTCGTGATAGGCGATGCGGCCTGCCTCGTCGGGCGACATAATTGGTCTGCCGTACAGGACGGGAACGCCTTCGGCTTTTAGGAGTTCTTTCGCCTGATACTCGTGAATGTTCATGTAATTCTCTGAAAATTGAAAAAAGAGGTTGTATTTTTGATGAAATTTCGGCTAAATATTGCGTCGTTTTACCCTAAAAAGCGGTCAAAAATACGTCAATTTATCGTCAAATACAAACAGATTAACGGGTTCCCGATGAAATTATTAATCTTTTATTTGTCGCTGCTTGCGGCTGTGCTTGTAAAACTTTCAATTTGGCCTATATTTGAGAGCTCGGAATTGGGCGGAAAAAATAATCCGATTAAAATATTGCTGACACCTTCGGTAGATGCACAAAAAGTGTCCAATAGTGCGGCAAAGTTAATAGATTTTCTAAATAAAAAAACAGGATACTATTTTACAGCCTCATTTCCTACAAGCTACATAGCCGTAGTTGAGGCTTTCGGCGGCGGCAAAGCCGATTTTGCCGCAATGAACACTTTCAGCTATATTCTGGCGCACGAAAAATACGGCGTGGAAGCAAAACTTTCGGTTGTACGGCGCGATGGAGAAAAAACGTATAAAGGACAGTTTATTGCCCGTACCGATAGCGGAATCGATTCGCTTTATCAATTAAACGGCCGAAAAATAGCGTATGTAGACCCGGCTTCCACTTCCGGCTATATTTTACCCAAAGCAATGCTGGACGGAATGCACGTAAAACCCGCAGAAGAGGTGTTCGCCATGAAACACGACAACGTTGTAACTATGGTTTATCAACGTCAAGTAGATGCAGGAGCTACGTATTATTCGCCGCCGGACAAGGCTACCGGCGAAATATTGGATGCGCGAGCCCGCGTAGTACGGCAATATCCCGATATTTATTCCGCTGTAAAGATTATAGGATTTACCGTTGATATTCCGAACGATCCATTCGTTTTCAGAAAAGATTTTCCGAAGCAGACGGAACATAAGATTTTAGAGGCTTTATTGGAGTTTCAATCTACGCTGGAAGGGAAATCCGCATTGTACGAAACGTATAGTGTAGAAGGACTTGTACCGGTTGCGGACTCTGCGTACAATCCATTGCGTACAATGATAGATTCGTTTGGCGGAAACACCGAAGAAATGTTGAGAAAGAAATGAAAAAACAATAAAAAACGATGGGAAAACAGTAGTAAATTTGCTGTTTATACACTCTTTTGTTTTCGAAAAATTCCTTATGTGTCCGAAAAAATATATTTGTGTTTTCGAGGCTGAAACTTATGAATAAACAACATGACATATCTTCGGTTCTGACCGAAAACCGCGTATTTGCACCATCGAAAAAATTTGCCGCAAAAGCAATTGTTTCATCTGCTAAAAATCTGGATAAAATACGTAAAGCAGCCGAAAAAAATCCCGTTGCTTTCTGGGAGCAATGTGCCGCAGCATTACAATGGGATAAAAAATGGAAAAGTGCGCTAATATGGAATTATCCTTTTGCGCAATGGTTTGCCGGCGGAAAAATTAACGCTTCTGTAAATTGTCTTGACAGGCATTTGTCGTCGTACCGAAAAAACAAAGCAGCTATTATTTGGGAAGGCGAACCGGGCGACCAACGAACCCTTACTTACGGGCAGTTGCATGCCGAAGTATGCCGCGCCGCCAATGTGCTGAAAAAATTCGGAATAGGCAAGGGCGATACAGTGGCTATTTATATGGGAATGATTCCCGAAGCCGTTATTGCTATGCTGGCTTGTGCGCGTATCGGTGCGGTACATAATGTCGTATTCGGCGGCTTCTCGTCCGATGCTCTGCGTGACCGTATGCTGGATATGAAGGCAAAACTGCTTGTCACGCAAGACGGTGCGTTCAGGCGCGGCACGTCGGTGAATTTGAAAGATGCAGCCGATAAAGCCGTGGCCGAATGCCCTGATATTACAAGCGTAATCGTAGTGCGGCGTAGCGGCGAAAATATTCAAATGTGTGCCGGACGCGATTATTGGTGGGGCGAGGTAATGAAATCTGCAACTGCAATAAACAAGCCCGAGTCACTTTCGGCCGAACATCCTCTGTTTGCACTTTATACCAGCGGCTCTACCGGCAAACCAAAGGGAATTTTGCATACTACGGGCGGCTATCTTACGCAGGTTAATTTCACAAGTCGTATTATATTCGACCTGAACGACGACGATATTTATTTTTGTACTGCCGATATCGGCTGGGTAACCGGACACAGCTATGTAGTTTACGGACCGTTAAGCAATGGTGCAACTGTTTTTATGTACGAAGGTGCGCCTAATTTTCCCGATGCGGGGCGATTTTGGGATATGATTGAACGGCATAGAATTACGATACTCTACACAGCACCGACCGCTATACGTGCATTTATGAAATGGGGCGATTCGTATGTGCTGAAACATGACCTGTCGTCATTGCGATTGCTGGGCTCGGTGGGCGAACCGATTAATCCGGAAGCATGGATGTGGTATCGTGCAGTAGTAGGCAAAAATAATTGCCCGATTGTGGATACATGGTGGCAAACGGAAACCGGTGCAATAATGATTGCGCCAATTCCCGGCGTTGTTCCAACCAAGCCCGGCAGCGGCACTTTACCGTTGCCCGGCATTATAGCCGATGCAGTAAGGCGCGACGGTACAAGTTGCGAACAAAACGAAGGCGGTTATCTTGTTATCAAGCACCCGTGGCCTGCTATGTTGCGAACGATTGTGGGCGACGACGAGCGTTATCGCAAAACTTATTGGAGTGAGTTCCCGCCAAATGAAAATGGGGAAGGCGGATGGTATTTTACCGGTGATGGCGCACGTCGCGACAAGGACGGATATTTTTGGATTATCGGGCGCGTTGACGATGTGGTAAATGTAAGCGGACACAGGCTTGGTACAGCCGAAATTGAAAGCGCGTTAGTTTCGCATACGACGGTGGCCGAGGCCGCCGTAATTACTCGCCCCGACGAAATTAAAGGCAATGCACTTGTTGCTTTCGTAACGTTGAAATCGGGCGCAGACGTGCCCGCATTGCATGAACTGCGCGAAATACTGCGCAATCACGTGGCAAAGGAAATAGGGCATATTGCCAAGCCAGATGAAATTCGGTTCAGCGAACAACTTCCCAAAACGCGAAGCGGAAAAATTATGCGCCGTTTATTACGCGAAATAGTTGCCGAAGGCAAAACATCCGGCGACACTACAGCACTTGAGGATTTCTCCGTTTTGGAAAAACTTCGCGCAACCGAAGAAGAATAGTTGTCGGTAATTCCGGCTCTACGGTACCGATAAGAAACAAAAATAATGCTTCTTATTTGCAATGCACAACAGCAGAACGCTTTTCATATCTCTGCAATTTCTAAAAGTTTACGGTAGTTAACAGATGAAACTTAGAATACACGGAGATAACATAATTGAATGTGAAAGAGCATTATCCCTGATAGCACTTGCTTACAACGGAAAAGTTGTAGCGAAAAGCAAAAATATCGTTATGCCGTTCTACTCTATTCAAGCCAAAGACAAAGAGTTTTTTGAAGTTGAATTATTGGGCGGACACGACCGTTGAAATGTGAATTTTAATACAGAACTCACAAAATACGGGGCACCTTTGAGAGAAGCAACAGACGCTTACATTACCAAGAGTTTCAAAAGAAAAAATGGCATTACTAAAATTTCAATGAATTGTAATTGCATTGAAAATGCCCGGCAAACGGTTGTCAAAAGTTTTGATTACACCATTTATCGCGGCTGTTGATTGACTTATTGCATTGTCTTTCCACAGCTTGTAATGAAACTCTACATCTGCTTTTATTTGAAATAAATACTTGAAGTTCGCTCGTATTTGCCAAGCTTTTGCTGTAAGCAGATTGTCTGCAAGCATTTTATCAAAGCTATTTTGTTGTTGATCCGTCCTGTTTTCTTGGTTTTTTAATACCGTGTATTTTTAGCTTTTAAGTTAATCGTTTTCTTTGACTTACTTTCTCCTTGCTCTGTCTGTGACTTCGGATAACTTTCTGAATAAATGAAACTTGTCGTGTACGACTATGGCTTGTGGAGCGATTTCATTTATCACATTCATATAAGGCTTCCACATATCCATATTGACCATTTTGATTGAGTGAGTATTGTAGCGTATTTATGCCCTTTGCAGTAAGCCTTCCGGTCTAAACTTATATGCTCTAAACAATTCACTTCTCCTCGCTCCGAAAGAGCTTTTTCTACTGCGTTCTCCATAATAGCGTGATAAACCACAAACTAAGTAACAGCGATAATCAAACCAATTCAAATGTTGCCATTGGCACTCCGGTGCATGGTCGTATATCTTTTTACCTTGATAAATCCATTAGAAGATATTTCAAGTGTATGCGAATGATTTTGTTCGATTCATCTTTATCAATCCGGGTAACGGCAAAATCTTCGGTAATGCCTAACATCTCAGGTAGAAAATCTATAAATTCCATTTCCAATTTTCTCCCTGTAAATTTACTCCATTAAAATTTAGTACAACCAATTTAGTTTAACCTATTTATTATTCCGATAGCCTGCTATTTCGGCGGGTGCAATGCGTTCTCGATGATTGAAATTAAGTCTTTCAGATGTGCTTTTGTAGCCTCGTTTTTGGTTTTGACCAATACAGTTTTCGATGCTGTTTGCAAATTTTCCAATCGCGCTATGCAAACACCGCGCACATCTGTGCCGGCAAGCGACGGCTCGGCAAAAAGTGCGGCAAAACCCGTTGTGGGCACAGCGGCTGGAGGATTGATTTTTTCAACGAGATTCCGAACGTATCCGCGCTGTAAATTCCTGCGGAAAGCATCGGATTGTACCGCTGTTTTCGAGATTAAGTCGGCAAATAATCCGCGCTCTATATCGCTTAGATATTCGACGACAGGATAAGCTGCCGCCGGAGACACATTTTGTATCTGATTCATTCGTAAAAGCCGCCGCGACGCGAGCAAGTCGCGCAATATCCGCATTTGGTCGTTTTGTATATTTGTTACGACTTCGTCCGGCCGAAGCTTTTGCAGAAGCGACGGGCGTAACAGGAAATTTACTGACGAGGTTGCGAATACGTTTTCCGCCAAAAATGCAACCGCTTCTTGTTGCCGTTGCTTCGATATAGGCGAGAACTCTTCGCCCGCCTGCCCGAAAGCAATATTATTTTGCACGACTCCGCCCGGAATTTGCGCCACATGCCGAAGTTCGTCAGTCCATTGATTGCGTAAGGCACCGAACATTTCGTTCAGAAAATCGTAGTCGTCGCCCTCTTTATATACTGCATCTTCTATATATTCTATTATTCTCCGCAAATTTGCTATCCCGTATCGTGTGGATTTTATGGCATCATCACCCAGATCCTCCATTTGTGACGATGGGTCTACCGTTATCCATTGCTGGAAACCAAAGCGTTTCATTCTGTTGTGCGATGCTTCGCTTGCCCAAGTATTTAACGCGGATTTTTCTTCGTCCGGCGATTTTGCTGCCGGAATAGGGCGATAACCCCATCTGATTGCATATTTATCGTACACGCCTACGGCAGGCATCATGTTTGCACCGTCCCCGGGTTGCGCAACATAGTTAAACCGTGCATAATCCATTATCGAAGGAGAAACATGATAAGTGTCGGTAAATGAAGGTGAACGTAATGAATCGGTCGGATATGCACTGCTGGCTGCCATGTTATGCGCCAATCCGAGCGTATGACCTATTTCGTGAGTAGCAACAAAAGCAACGAGTTCGCCCATTAACGAATCCGGCATTGGCAGTTTCCGAGTGCGCGGGTCGGCCGCTGCCTGAGTAAAATACCATTTGGTTTGCAGATTCATTATATTATGGAACCAGCCTATATCGGCATCGAGAATTTCTCCGGTACGCGGGTCATGTATATTCGGGCCGTAAGCATTTTGAATGGGCGACGGGTAATAGCGAATAACCGAATATCGCATATCTTCGGGCGACCAGTCGGGTATTTCGGCCGAATCCGGTGGGTCAAGCGCATGAATGGCATTCTTAAAACCGGCTTCCTCAAATGCAATATTCCAAGCCTCTACGCCTTTTTTCAGCCATGGCCGCCATTGCATAGGGGTTGCAGGGTCAATGTAGTATGTAATCAGCTTTTTCGGTTCTACAAGTTCGCCGCGGGCAAACGCCGCCGAGTCGGACGGCTCAAGTCGCCAACGAAGTATGTAACTGCGCTGTTCGGCACGTTGCGACGGAATTCCGTAGTCGGTTTGCGTCAGATTAAAATATCCTACGCGCTTATCCCATAAACGCGGCTGCATGGGATTTTCGGGTAATCGTGCCATAGAATGATGCATTGTCAATGTAACGGTCTTTGATTCAGGGTTCTGCGGCGGCCTGTCGGCAGAATACGTCAGTACTGCTTCCGTTTCAATATTATCGGGATAGGAACGTGAAAAATCCATGTATGAACGTTCTTTATCTACCGTTGTCATTTTTTGTGCATCGCGTGTGCCTCGCGGCGGACCTATGGCCGCTATATCCGAAGTAAAAAACGGCGTAACGTCAATTACATATTCATTGGAATCGGGCGTAAACGATAAAATCGGGAAACTGTAAAGAATCTCGTCGAAACTCGAGGCTTTAACGGCACGTGAAATCGGCAGCGAGTCAGCGGCAATTACTTCGTAACTTACTGAACGCAATAAGATTCTGTCGTATTTGCGTTCCCATTTTACCACCAGTGAATTTGCTTCTTCGCCGCCGTAGCCGAGCTGCGGAGTTTTGGCTACACGCGCACTCCACAAAAACTCTTTGCCTAACTCGTGCTTTGGTACTTGAAAGTAGAATTTATCCGAAATTCTATGCGTGATAAATAAACCTGAATCCGATACAGCTTGTTTGGTTATGATTTCGTCGTAGGGCTTGATTGCAGGCGGCTTCGGCTTGTCGCCGGCCGTAAAAGAAGGCGGTTGTGCAATCAAATCTAATGAAAAATATACAGAAAACAAGAGCAAAACGGCGGCATATATGATACGCTGCATACAAGAGGAGGAATGGTTGAGGTTATTCGCCGGAAAAATCCGTCGAAAGAAAATTATTGACAATTATTATTTGCTTTAAAGAATAAGCACGCCAAAAATAGTGAAATTCAAGATATTCTTTTCGTGCGATTCCGCAGCTAATTAAAGAGAGAATAAACTAATCCGTCAGAATAGGCGATTCAAGTATTGTCAATTGGGCTTTATCCGCGTCTATGTGCGTTTTTACGCCGAAAGGAAGCGTAAGTTTCTTTACGGTATGTCCGTACATAATATTAGCGAGTGACGGCAGCTCGGCGCGTGCGGCAAATTCCTCTGTAATTTCTTGCGTGGTCCGTTGGGGCATAGGCGATTGTCCGGCTTCGGTTTGCGTGAATTGTCCGAAGCAAAGGCCGGCGAGTTTTTTCCATAATCCGGCATTTTCAAGATGCATCAAGTTGCGGTCAATTCTGTACGGGGCTTCGCCTATATCCTCGACAAGCAGAATACCGTCTTTCCAAAATGGTGCAAACGGTGTTCCGAGTAATCCTGTAAGAAGCGTTAGATTCCCGCAATATAATCTGCCTTCGGCTACTCCGCCGTGCATTTGTTCTACGGTTAAACTTTGCGTTATTTTACGTGTTTCGGCCGGCTCCGTGAGTATTTGCCAGAATAAGTTTTCGGATTCCGGATCGAAATTGTCGGCCATATCAACCGAGACCATAGCACCGGAAAACGTAATTAAGCCCGTGCGGCGAAAAACAGCCGATTGCAAAGCGGTTGTATCGGAAAAGCCAACGAAAATTTTGGGATTGCGGGCTATTTTGCGATAATCTATCATATTAAGCAGGCGAGGCGTTCCGTAGCCGCCGCGAGCGCAAATTACAGCCGCAATATTTCTATTTGCAAACATTTCTTCCAAGTCGCAACACCGCTCGGCATCAGTTCCCGCCAAGTAACCGCCGAAACGTGTAGAAGTATTCTTTCCGAGCTCAACGCGAAATCCCATACGCTCAAGGTAGCGTATTCCGCGTTCGAGCCGCGTTTCGTCGCGTTGCGGCGACGCGGGAGAGATAATGCCGATAGTCGCGCCCGTACGCAAGCGGGTCGGTTTGACGATTCTCATAGAATTATCTACAAAACAGGGGCGAACGGAAAAACCGAACGCCCCGAATTTGATAAGTGTTTTTTTTTGTCAGTCTAATTTGAGAGAGGCCACTGCTTTTTCGAAAGGCGGCAGATAATCGGCTTCTTTCGGCCTGAACCAATTGATTGTTACACGAAACATTTTACCGCTTTTAACCGCGAAGTAAGCACGACTGTTCACATCTTTAACGAACGAATAGTTAATCGAATAGGCCTTTGTGCCGCCCAGCGTAGTAGCCGTTGCGCTGTTTGCTTTGTAGCGTGCTTTATTATCTGCAACTATCTTGTCGAGATTAGACTGTTTTGAAGCGTCGAACACGTCAACCTGAATGGAGCAATCAAGGCGGTCGCCAATATAATTTACCGTATATAGCGTTCCGGCTACTTTGCCGCGTTCCCCTTTGAAATTATCCGGTATGGATATAGAGAATCCTGTTCCGGTAATCGTTCGTGTTGTGGCCGAAGGCGGTTGCGGTTCGGCAGCTTGTATGATAGTATCGGCTTTTTGCACCGGCGGAATATATGTTTCCGCCAATTTAACCGACTGAATTATATTGTCAAAATTAGCACGATAGCCATCGAACGAACCTGCAAAGGCATCTAATGAAAGCATGGTAACAGTACCGGTGTCTTTCATTGCAAAGTATTGTTCTCCTTTGAACAAGCCGTCTTCGAGCGGAAACTCATAAGATACTTTAATCGCGTCGGTTCCGTTCAGCTTAGATTTTTCTGTTTTATATACTTTATCCTCAAAAATTCTTGTGTCGCGCATAACGGAATCGAGAGTGCGTCCGTCGGTTTTAATTGCACGGAGCAAGATTTGCGCGGCCGGCGAGCCTTCGGTCGGGAAATCGGTAAATCGTGTGATACCCGTTCTTGTGCTGTCCGAATTTATGATAATACGGTCATTTTTAAAAATGCGGGCTTTCCAATTCGAAGGATACTCTAAAGAGAATTTTTTCAACGAATCGGTATATGTGGTCATGCCCGTAATAGCTGCCGGCTCGGCTTTCTTCGTGCAACCGGCAAAAGTTGCTGCGGCGCAAACGCATATCGGTATGATGCCTTTCCACAAGTTCATGAATTATCCCGCTGTTTTAATGTATAAAAATATCTTCTTTGTTCCGCAAAGAGCGTACAATTTTGCTTAATTACGGAAATATTTGTCGCGGTTATCAACGATATCTGCGGCTTCTTTCGCGGCTTCGAGCCATTGGTAAAATGCTTGATTTTTTCCGGCTTGCTGCAATTGTTTTATTATATTTACGCTTTCGGTTGCAAATTTTGACTTGTCCGCGTCTTTGCGATTCGTTACCTGAATAATGTAGTAACCGCGGTCGCCACGCACGGGCCCGTGAATTTTGCCTGCCGGCGCCAAAAATGCAGCGGCGGTAAAGTAAGGGTCATTGCCTATGCCGATAGCCACGCCGTTATCGCGAACTCCGGCCGCCGTGCGAATTTGAATTGACGGGTCTATTTCCGATGCCCGTGCAATAATGTCTTTGCCTTGGATCTTGGCGTACAAGTCTTTCGCTTTGCCTTCAAGCGATTTCACTTTTTTGATTTGCAACAATTTCTCTTTAATTTCTTCCTTTACGTCGCTTAACGGCTTAACGCCTTTTTCGCGTGTGTCGGATACTTGCGCCACAACGTAGCCGTAATTTTTGATTTCTTTTACATCGCTTACTTTACCTACGGGATTTTCAAAGGCAAATGATGTAAGCGCACGAGAGCCGAGTACCGGTGTATTTTCGTCAAAAAGAGCCGTTTCTATGCTGCTTCTTTTCAGGCGTCTGGCCAGTGTATCTATCGGTGTTCCTTGCTCAACTTGCTGTTTCAGCGATATAGCGGCGCGTTGAATTTCCTTTTTGGTTGCCTTGCTTATATTTATATTGACTTCGATTTCGCTGTATTTGATTTCCGTTGAGTTTTTATCTTCTACCTTTATAATATGATAGCCGTATTGAGTTTCAACCGGCCCCACTATGCTGCCGGGCAGATTGTTAAAACATGCCTCTTCAAATTCTTTGACCATACGTCCGCGAGGGAAAAAGTCGTACTCGCCGCCTCGAGAAGCCGAGCCTTTGTCCTGCGAAAATTCGGAGGCAAGTTTGCCGAAATCGTCGCCCTTTTTGGCGCGCCTGAGCAAGCCTTCGGCAACTGTTTTCGCACTGTCTCTATTGGTGCCGAAGTTAATCAGTATATGCCTTGCTTTTACCAATTCGTTTGCACCTGTGCGAACGCTGTCCAATCGGTAGAAAAACGTTCCGTTAGCCATCATAACCGGGCCTATTACCGTGCGCGGAGCGGAATTTTCAAATAGGGCGCGTTTGTCGGGGTCAAGTGTTTTTACGGCTTCAAATTCATTGGTCTTGCCGCCAAGTGAAAGGAATGAAAGTTCAAAAAGCGAATCGCGTTCGGCCGGCGCAGGATATTTGGCCAGAGAGTCTTGCAATTGATGAATTTTTTTCTGCAACAGAGCCGAATCGCGCTCGGCCGGCTCGATGGCGAAAGACACGTATTTAATTTTACGCGACGGCTTTTGCGGATAATATTGCTTGTACTTTTCGTAATAAGCCGAAATTTCATCGTCCGATATGTTTACCGTTTTATTATCAACCAATCCGGCATCGAAGAAAATATAATTCACATCGGCCGTGCTGTTGTCGGTCTTGAACTTGCGCTCTACGTAGCTTTCCGAGATAATAGAGCCGGCGGCTCCCACAAGTGCCGTCAGATTTTCCGATATTTTTTTCTTGCGGAAATAATCTTCGATGCGAACAATGCCGCGCTTGAAGCGAACTACTTCCGAGTCGGGGTCGACGGTATTCGGCAGTTGTTTTTTCTGAATTGCCTCGCGAATTTCATTGCCGTAGCTGTCGGGGTCGGTCATGCGGCGTATGAATACATCGCGATAAAACTTGCCGCTGCTGTCGGTGTAATCTTTGCGAAGCTCGGGCGGTGTGTTCTCGAGCAATAAGTCCTGCAATTCTCCGTCGGTAACGGCAATGCCGGCTTTCTCGGCTTCTTGTCGCACCAATACTTCCTGCAACATTTGTTCCCAAATGCCTTGGCGCAAGTATTCTTCATCTACATCCGCATTTACCTTTCCTTGCCGCTGAAATTCAAGCTGTTCTTTAAGGCGGTTTTCAAAGTCGGAAAGAAGAATTTTTTCGCCGTTAACTTCGCCGATTGCCGCGTTCGCCGGGTCGTCGCCGCTACGGATAATACTATCTACACCACTATCCGAAGCAACCATAAAGCCAATAAATATAACGGCAAATGCAGCTAATACATACGGTGAGAGTTCGCGCATGCGAGTGAGAGCACCCATTGTTTTCCGACTCCTTTTTAGATAAGAACTTCCTCGGTGCGGCAAGCACTCGAAGAAGGAGTTATGAATTATGTCTTGATTTGGAAATATACAACTCGCAACCGCCAAATCGCGCCCAAACAAGCGTTTTTCACGGTTGGAAAGCGCAAAACTATTGAGAATTACGCACTTTTACAATAAATATGCCGATTTTTTACGCCAAGTGTCGTATAAAATTATATAATCGGGCGGCTGCAAACCTCATGATATTTTGTTCAAAACCGACATTGCTCATTTTCATCAGCCGTGTTTTTGCCGCGTTTCGATTGATATTTTACCCCGAAAACAATATCAAGTCGCCTAAAATCCGGCAGAAACACCCAAGCGAAGCGAGCGTCGCGACGTATATCGCGCCGGATTGAACGGATAGGGCGAAAGCGGACTTTGCAAGTCGGGATAAAGCGGGTCATTCAGTCCGAGCGGCGTAGAGTCGCCATATTCATAAGCGCGTCCCGTTACGGGGTTTAATATGGTCGAATTTTTGAAGTCGAGCAAATTGAACACGTCAAGAGAAAAAGTCAGTCGAACATTATCGAATTCCGCTTTCTTTTTGATGTTAATATCTACGTTACGCCAAGGTTCGCCGACAGCGGCATAAGTTTGTTTTTCGTCAATTTGATACGACGGTCTTCCGTCCGGCAGAAGCAATTGCTTGCCCGTTGTCGGGTCAATTACGGGCGTATAAGGAGTGTAACGCTGTCCTGATTGAACGGACATTCTAACGAAACAATTAATATCGTCAAAACCCTTTATTCCTAATATCGGGTCATCTTTTGCGGCGTGAAAGTTCATCGAAACGCTTATGTTCAGCGGTCTGTCCCATGGCATATAATCCTCCGTAATGCGCTCTGCCGTCAATCCTCGAGCAATAAGCGTTCCCTGCTCGGCACCGCTGCTTTTTCCGGTAACTACGGAATAAGATGCGGAAATCATTCCGTCGAACCAAGAGCCTACGCGCTTTTTGTATTCAACTTCAAGGCCTCGCGAGCGTGCATAGTCACTGTTTATGTAAGTCAAAAACGAGCCTCCTATAAGGCGCGGATTTGTATTGACAGCTCGCCGCGATTGGATGTAATCGAAGATATCTTTGTAATAAGCCGTAATGGTCAGTACGTCGTTTTCCGTAATTTGATTTTTCAGCCCAAGTTCGTAGGCTATTGTGGTTTCGGGGTTCAAATCGGGATTGCCGAACCGCTGAAAACTTGAATTGGCTGCCTGTGGCGCAAGTTTTGCATATACGAATTGCGGGCGCGGTAATTTGTTGAAATGTCCGTAATTAAAAAACAGCGTTTGATTGTCGGTAACCGGATGCGAAACGCCCAGCCGCGGACTTAAACGCGCTTTCCAGCGTCGCCCGAACATATCGAAAGTAGTATTGCGGTAATTCTCGCGTTGCGCATCGGAAACCGTAGGAATATCGGGATTTTCAATGGCGGCATCGGCTAATTCGCCGGGTGCCCACAAATCGAGCCGTGCGCCGTAATTCAGAACCAAGCCCTTGAGCGATATGTTGTTCTGAACGTAAAGTGCCCCAACATAGGCGGTAGTTGCAAAAATATCGTTGTTCAATCCCAATGAGCCGAGCCAAGGTGCGTAAATTTCCGCTTGCTGCAATTTCTGTATCCGCAGTTCGGCCCCGGCCTTAATAGAGTTTTTTTCTGCTAAATACGTAGTAGCGTCGCCGCGAAAAGTAAGCTCGTTTATGAAATGTTCGCGCCATATAGAGCCGTTTCCTATGTCGTAGAAACCGTCGCCCGGAATAATACCGAGTCGGTTGCTGTCTTTAGTTGTGAAATATTGCGCCGGAATAGTCGGAATATCTCGCGGCTCGATGTATTCTGAATAACTTCGCCCGTTTGCGTCGGCTTTAAGATGCGAAGTGAAATCGCTGAGCCTGATTTCGTAGAAAGTAGATGTGCTTGTGTTGTGAAACCACGTAAGAGTATTTATGCGCTGGTCGGTTGAATATGTTATCGCACCGTCGAAATTTCCCTGAAAATTATATTGATAGCCCGGATCCGGAACTACATATTCAAGATTTGTCTGCACAGAACGACTGTTTTGATTTAGAGCCATTGAGCGGTTGTGTGAATAAGTCAGTTTCATCGAAGGACTTATGCGCCACGTAAGTTTTCCGGTAATGTTCAGGCTGTTGTCCATTCTCATGCTTACGAATGACGGCAGAATTGCAGAGCGAAGTTTTACGCGGGCAAATTCGGGCGCGAAATCGTCGGACGCATTGCCGGCAACCGATAAGAAAGCGGATACTTTACCCGGCAATTCCACTCCGAGTGCTGGAAGTGCATAACTTGTAATAGGCTCGGGGCCGCCCACATACAATTCCGCCATATCGGTTACAAAAGAGGAACTTGTATCGCGAACATATTTATTGCGCTCGAAAATCCGCCATGCGCGTTTTATGGTTGCCGCACCCGAATATTTGTCGCCTCCGTCGCGCGTTTTTATGTTCACTATGCCCGATGTAGCTTGTCCGTATTCGGGATTAAATCCGCCCGTGATGATTTCTACTTGGTCGAGAGCGTCCGCCGCGAATTGCAAGCCGAAGCCCAAACCCGCAAGAGGATCCTGCACGGAAACACCGTCCAATAAATAAGCCGCCTCGTAGCCGCGTCCGCCGCGAATAAAAATTTCACGATTTTGGGTAACGAATCCCGTTTGCCGCGTGATAACGTCGGTAACGTTTTGAGCACTCATACGCTCGATTTGCTGCCGTCCTACGGAGTTGATGCTTTGCGTTTCTTCTACGTCGACAAGCGGTTTCTCGCCTATAACCGTAATTTCTTGCCCTACGGCAACAGCCGATTCATCCATTAAGAAATTAAGTCGCAATGTGTCTCCGGCAGAGACTTTCACTCCTGTTTTTTGGATTTTTTTATAGCCGATAAGAGAAATTTCTACGGTGTAAACCGCCGACGGCGAAAGTTTGCGTACAAAATAGCGTCCGTTTTTATCCGAAACTGCGCCAGCTGTTGTGCCTACAAGCCGCACGGTGGCACCGGAAAGCGGTTTTTTTGAAGCGCGGTCGTTAATTAAACCGGATAATGCGGCCGTCTGCGCCGTCAGTCCTGCCGGAAGCAATAGGAGAAAGACGAAAATAAAAAATCGAAAATGAGAGAAAGGAGCCATGGAAAAGTGTAATAAGCCCTGAAAAGCACGCAAATATGCGCCAATCTTTATAGTCAAGGCTAATTTGAATAATAAAAATTCGATGCAAAATTACGAGATATGTTGCAAAACAGTCTTTCTTCTGTAACACTCATAGAGTAAAAGAGTGATTGATGGGGTCGGTCGCCCGTTTTGAAGTGTAATTAAAATTTATAAATTCTAACCGTCGGAAACTCTGCGCCAGAAATCCGAACTGAATTTTTGGTCGACAAATCGGGCAAATTCGATCCATTGCGGAAAGAATTTTTTGAATGATTTCGCACTCATGCGTGCATCTTTCGCCGGATAGACAGCACCGCCCGCATCGGCAACAGTTTCGTCAAGTTCATCGAGTAATTTGAGGGTTGATTTGCCGCGAAAAGGAAAGTCCAATGCCAGATTAACGCCTTCACGTGGAAATGACATTAAGCCGGGTGATTTTATGGATCCGAATGTTTTCAACACTGCAAGAAAACTACCCTCGCCGGAACGTGCTATATGGCTGAAAATATCGCTTACAACTTTTTTTCCGGCCGAGAAAGGTACGTGGAATTGATATTGCAAAAAACCTCGCCGCCCGTACACTCTGTTCCAATGCAGAATTGCATCGAGAGGATAAAAAAACGAATCGTAGTATTCGATGTTTCGGCGTAATTGCGAAAAATGACTTCGATAATAGGCGGCGTTAAATGCCAAAATCGAGTAGCGGTTTAACGCCAAAGAAGGCATATCGAACGGAAAAGTCTTGGTGCGCGGGTGCGGCACGCCTGGCAGAGAATCTGAGGCGGCGGCATGATCGCCTGCCATTAAAATTCCGCGCCCGTATTTTTGCGGCGAAACGCAATCCGTCCATGAAACAGTATATGCAAATCTGGCATCGAATTCGGTCGAAATATCAAAAAATTCGTCAAGAGAAGAAAAGCGCCGCGATTCTTTAGCTATAAATGGCGTTTCAATACGTTTCAGTTGTATTTCCGCCCAAGTTATTATGCCGGTAAGTCCCATTCCGCCGATTGTGGCGCGAAATAAGTCGGAATTGGATTCGAGGGAACATTCAAGCGATACGCCGTCGGAGCGTAATAATCCGAAGCGTAAAACATGCCGCCCGAAAGTCCCTTCGCAATGATGATTTTTTCCGTGTACGTCATTTGCAACGGCTCCGCCGACGGTAACGAACTTTGTGCCGGGCGTTACGGGCAAAAACCAGCCCCTCGGCGTAAATTCGCGTAGAATATCGCCAAGCGAAACGCCGGACTCACAGCGCAGAACGCCGGTAGTTTCGTCGAACCCGAGCAACCGATTCAAGCGTGAGCAGTCAATAATCGCACCGCCGGAATTATGGCAGGAATCGCCGTAACTTCTTCCCAAGCCAAAACCCAGAACGGCTCCTTCGTTTGGAAAAGTAATGTCCGAACGCCAGGCCGGTCTAAGAATCGTCGCCGGAAAATGCTTGGGATAACGCCCCCAAGACTGAACATTTTCGGGTAGTTTTTTTGAATCGCAGGCGGTCATAATGCGAATAAAACAACGAGAATGGCGAGTATTCCGATAATGTAGCTTACAGTATCGCGAAGTGTGAACGTAATCGGGTCATCGTCTATTTCGCCGCGATGTGCAAGAAGCCATATGCGGGAAATCCAGAATAAATGTAATGCGCCGACTATAAGCAGTACTTCGGGCGACGAGTATAAGGTTGTAATTTCGTCGCTGTAACAATACAATCCTATGACTAATACGGAAGTATAGCCGCCTGCTACGCCGAAAGATGCTATTATGGCGGCATCATCGGCACGGTATCCGCGCCCTTGTACTTCTCCGGTTCGCGATACGTTCTTCGGTAATTCTACGTAACGCTTTACAAAAGCTAAGCTTACGAATACAAATATTGAAAATACTGCAAGCCATCGCGAAATTTTAACAGATGTGGCGGCTGCTCCCGCATATAATCGCATACTATAAAGCGCGGCCAGCGTTAATGCATCTAAAACGGGGAGTCGCTTTAAGTAAAAAGAGTAGGTTGTTGTAATAACTGCGTATAAAGCGAGTATGGTCTGAAAATCTGCCGGCAATAAAAGCGATAAAGCGGCCGAGCCGATAAAAAGCAACGGAAATAAAAGTGCGCCGCTCCACAGCGGTAAATCTCCGGCAGCAAACGGACGGCGTTTTTTCGTAGGATGTGTTCGGTCGGAAGTTACGTCGAGCAAATCGTTCAGCACGTAAACTCCGGACGCACAAAAACAAAAAGCCAAGAAAGCGGTAAAGGAAAGTTGCAAGATATTTGTATCGAAGCGATGAGCCAAAAGCGCGGGCAGAAAAATCAGTAAATTTTTAGTCCATTGATGTGGACGTATCTCCTTGAAAACAGCGGATTTAATGCTGCGTCGTCCTTTATCTTTCAGAATAAATGCGTCGAAGCGTTGCATAATATCTCGTTCCAACGCTTTGCCTGGATTGGCTACTATGGCACGTCCGGCGGCAGTCCAAACGGCTATATCGGGCGATGCATTGCCAATATAATCGAAAGGAATATTACCGGCGCGACGAATAACAGCCTCTGCTTTTGAGGTTGACTTCAGGTTTGTTCTGCCGTCGGTAGCCAGAACTTCGGCAAAAATCCCGATGTGTTCGGCCACTTTCTCGGCTATGCGCCTATGCGCCGCCGTAGCCAATATGACGGTTGCGCCTGCTTGTCGGGCAGATACGATATATTCAATTATCGCCGCACTATATGGCAAACTTTCAATATCCGGCGTAATTCTTTGAGAAATTTCGGATTTGAACGCCGCCTTCCCGCGTATTATCCACAAAGGAGCAACGAAAATGGTAAAAGGCGAACGCTTTAACAGCGCGAATACGGACTCCCAAAGCGTATCGGTATGAGCTAAGGTGCCGTCGAGGTCGACAAATAGCAACGGACGGGAATCAAACTCTTTGTGCAAAACATTCATCTCTTTGATTTGCCGGCGTTTGAGAGCTTTGTATCATCTGTTTTTTTTACGCGCCCGATTTTCTTCTTTGTCTTTTCAGTTAAAACGTCAGACTTTTTGTGTGTATCGTTATTGCCGTCTTTTTTTGCTTTTTCGGAATGTTTTCGGGTTGTGGGTTTTACGTCATCGTTTTTTTTCATTACTTCATTTTTGATTGAAGTAATTGTTTTAATCTGTTGAGAATGATGGTTTTCTGCCCACCACTCAATTCTTAATTCCGGAAATATGGCATTGCGTTGTTCGATTTCTTCCAAGGCTAAGGCATCATCTTTAGTCAAAGTATTTTCGGAGGTATAGCGTATAGCCATATTGCAAAGCAGATTGAAATCGGAATGATGAGATACTAAACGTTGCTCGGCGTAGTCTTTGGCCGAAAACGTAGAGATAAGAAACTGCCAATCGGAAGACTGAGTCAGTAAAAGTTCGCGCAAAGCTTGAGTAATAATGCGGCGCATAGCCGATTTCATGGTTGCTGGCGGATATTGCTCCAATAGTTTTCGGAAACGTAGCTCGTCAGTGTAAATTGCCTGCCAAGTCCATTTTGTGTCGTCGCTCATCCATACGTCATGATGATTCCCGCGGCCCCATGTGCTTTCGGTCATGGCTACAACTTCTGCCGGACGGGCGGCCAGTAAATGTTGCGAAGCTGTTACGGCGTTTACAAATGGCGAGCTGTGAAGTCCGCGTAATACAGCCTTTATGAAGCGTGGCCCCTCGAACCACCAATGTCCGAATAATTCGGCATCGAACGGCGTACATATCATTCCCAATTTTCCGGTTACTGCGCGGTATGAGGTCAGGGCATTCTCAATGGATTTGATAAAGTGAAACGCATGAAGATTTACACGCTCTTCAATCCAATCGGGCGCGTAGAGCAGTTTATACATCATGTCGGCTTTGTTATCGGTTACGCGCCAATAGCGCAATGCCGACGAATAATGTTTCTTGTGAAAATCCAAATAAACAGGGTCGCCCGGATAGCCCGAATCGCCGCTCCAAACCTGCATGGCAATTTTCTGGTGGCGTGCGAATGCCACGGAAGGTTTCAGTTTTGGATTTTGTTCTGATTGCACATTGTATAGCCGCATCGGGCTCTTTTCGGTTTGCCCGAAAAACGGCTTCATCGTAAGCGAGCCGCTGTTTGAATATTCAAGGAATCCGATGGTCTTTGAATTGGTAATACTTGGCTGGTCTACTACGAAAAATTCAAGCCCGGCATCGCAAAGGGCTTCTTCCACACCTATACGCTGTCGCAAACTGCCGTAATATTCCACCGGTAAATAGGTGCGCCACGGATACGACGGGCGATAAGCACATTCGGGAATCCATGTGCCGTGCGGTTGCCGTCCGAAATATTTTTTGTAATTTTCCGTAGCCGTTTTAAGTTGTAATCTGATACTGCGGTCGTCGCCAAGCAAAGGCAGGTAGCCGTGCGTAGCCGCGCAAGTAATAATTTCTATAAGTCCGTTATCCTGCAAGTGTCGCAACGATTTAACAATCGAATTACCGTAAGTGCCGCTAAATTCAAGCCGCCGCTTTGCATACCATTCCTGCCAATATCGCGCTAAATATATTTGATGCGGGTCAGCACCGTGCCGCCTGAAATATCTTTCGTCTTCTGCCGCAAGCCGAATTTTGGTAGCGCAGTAATCGTCGAAAACACGAGCGAAATCTTTATGTTCCAACTGCTCGCACAGAACAGGCGATATATCGAGCGTTACATTTGGCGATATACCTTCGTCGGCAAGCTCATGGAATACATTCAGCAAAGGGATATAACATTCGGCAACCGCCTCGCACAGCCAATCCGAGCCGTGCGGCCAAGTGCCGTGATGCAACACATACGGCAAATGCGTATGCAGAATAAGAACATAATTGCCGGAGTTCATAATCGGCCTTTCGTTAATAATATTCCACGCTTAACAAATTATATGCGAAGATAAAAAAAAGCCGCGTATTCCACACGGAAATACACGGCTGCCATTTATTATTTGAAAGTCGGTCAGTTGATGGTCTCGGTTACGGCTGCTTCTGGGGCGGCTTGTGTATCTACCGGAATTTCACCGAATTGCTCTTCAAATTGGCGTATATTGTTTCCAAGCGCGAACAAAAGCATTTTTGCATGTTGCGGCGTCATCACAATTCGTGCATGAACGCGCGCTTTCGGAATATTGGGTAAAATACGAGTAAAATCTACGACAAATTCAGCCGGAGAGTGACTGATAATTGCCAAATTCGAGTAAATACCTTCGGCTTCGCGCTCTCCGAGTTCGATGCTGATTTGCTGGGGTTGTTGAGTTTCCGACATGGAAATTGCTCCGTTGATAGATAAATTTTGAGAAAAACGACGAGATTATTTTTTTAAGAGTTCTGTCTCTTTATCAAAGTATTTTTTTGATTTTTCAATTTGATTTTGCTTGGCGTATAATGAACCCATTAGGTTGTAATACGCCGAATTGCTCGTATTGGCATATTCCACTGCTTCCAGTTCAGCCATGATTACCTTCAATTTCGTTTTATCGCGGGTTACTTCGTAAATGTTTGCAAGTTGTTGCAGAGCAGTAAATTCCGTTCTGTGAGCCGGTATGTTTTTATATCTTTCGAAATACTCTGCGGATTTTTGCAACATAGGGAAATAAGCGTCTTCATTTTCCTTATACTTCGGGTTTGCATCGAATTTCTGTTTTTCGGCTTTTTGAATTTCACTCGCTTTGTTCTTGTATGCGGCGGCAATGTTAAATAAAGCGTTATCGTTGTTGGGGTCGGCCGACAGAACTTTATTAAATTGCTCGATGGCTTTGTCGTAAGCACCCGTGCGGTTGAGTGCTGCGGCGTAATTAACGCGCGTAGTTAAATTGTTCGGGTCGGTTTGCAGTAATTGTTCGTAGGATTGCAACATCGCGTCGGTTTTGCCTTGCGCTTCGTAAATCGCCGTGCGAAGTGCTGTAATTTGCTCGTCGGACGGGTCAATATTCGCTGCCAAATCAACGTATTTTATCGCCGATTCATATTCTTTGCGATTGTAATAAATGGCGGCGATTTGCATATACGGGCGCACGTCAAAGGTAGTAAAGCGTTCTTTTTCGGCCTCGGCGCGCGTAGCAGGCGAACCGTTGCGCCAGCCCTCCACAATAAAATTATTATTGCGAAGTGCAGAGAAAATATGGACTTCTTTGCCGTCTATCGAATATTTGTCGGCAATTACCGAATCTTTGCCGTATTTCTGACCTTTACTCAAAACGGGCGTACCTAATTTTGCAAGTGCGTCCGAGCGTTCCATTCTAGCGAAAAGGCGTTTTGCAACGGCAAAATCGTAGTTGTCTTTTTCTGCTCCGACGTATTTGAAGAGATAACTTAATGCGCGAACCGTATCTTTGCTTTCGAGATATATTGCTGCACTCAGCGTATAAGCGTCCGAATTTTCAGGGCGAAGCTGTGCTGCCATATCGAACAGAGAAATTACTTTCTCGGTACTGCTTTTACCCGGATTCTTAAAAAAATCATTGTATTCGTTAATTCCGGCATTGTACAAATCAACCCATAAATAGTACGATTCACGGGCAGTTTCGTCTTTTGTTGCTTGCTTTGTAGCGTTTTTCTCCGCTTGGGCCAAAGCATTGGCCGCGCCTTGAAAATCGGGCGGATTCAATGCCTTGCGGGTTCGTGCAAGCAAAAGCCATGCTTCTGCGTTGTTCGGATTCTTCTGTGTTTCTTTGGTCAAGTATTCGTTCGCACCGGCAAAGTCGCGATTATTGAATTTGCTTTTACCTGTGGTAAAATCGGGCGACGAGCATTGGTAGCTTTGCAAGGCAAGCGAGCCGGCAAGCGCGATAAAAATCAGACGGAAAGTTAAGAATTTCATGTTGCGAAAACCGCGCAAAGAATAGACAAAATCTTAAAAATTATCTCGAAATTACGAAGTAAGCGCAACATAGCCGCATGAATTTAGAATACATCACCGTTTTGGACGGTGCGTTGCGCGTCCGGTGCGACAGGTGTTACAAACACTGCATATCGCCCGTCGCTGTCGGCCGGCGAAGCCTTCGAAACGATTACTTCCTGATCGGGGAATTGCTCTCGCAGTTCTTTCTGAATGATAAGGGCATCGCTGAAAGTTTTGGCATAACCTCTTGGTTCACCGTCATCTACGGCGATTGCTTTTAGTTGCAAATCTACTCCGAAGCCTATTACGGTGTCGGCTTCATTATCGTTTTTGGCATTATATTCCAATAGCGATTTGCCGGGTAAATATGCCTCCAATTTCAGATGTTTGAGATTGCCGCCAAGCACTTGTGCGGCTTTGCGGGATAGGTCTATAACCTTATTGCGAATGAACGGGCCGCGGTCGTTAATGCAGACAAGTACAGATTTCTCGGTAGTCAGGTCGGTAACGCGAACAATAGTACCGAAAGGGAGCGAACGATGCGCAGCCGTAAAGTCGTGCATATTAAAGCGTTCGCCGCTTGCCGTTTTGCGTAGATGAAAACCGCCGCCATACCAAGAACCTCGGCCTGTCTGCTCGATATCCGGTTCAATATCGGCATCTATAATCGAATAGTGCGATGAAATCCCGTCGCGTAGCTTCTCAAGATTTCTCTCGGTAACCGGAGCAGTATGCCCATCGGCTGTAGAATTTACGGAAGCACTTAATAAACAAGCAGTTATTATTGTAACTGCAAATTCTCCGCAAGCAATAAACAGCGTCTTTTTTTTGATTTCCGGCATAGGGGAAGCCTCCTTTGCATCGTTCAAAAAAACTACTCTGCCCGCATTACGCGAACAGCAAATTCCTGAGTCCCCCAACACAGGAATTTGGCAATTTACAAAAAAAAAGCAGAATAAATAATGAAACTTTGGTCATTTAGAGCTATGCGTTGTCTTTGCGGCGCAAAGAATTACGTCGTATTCTCGGCAATATTGCGCGTCAACTCCGCGTATCGAAAACGGCATTTTGATATATTCAGGCAATAATTTGCGCTTAAATCGTTATTATTGCCGCATAGAAACAACCGCTCCTTTTCACGATGAAACTCCTGTTTTTTCTTTTTATTTTTTCGATGGCGGTGCCGCTTGCGGCACAGCAAAGTGCCGTTAAACTTGCAAGGCTGAAATACGGCGGCGGCGGCGATTGGTACAATGACCCTTCCGGCGAAGTTAACTTATTGAAATTCGTCCGTCAAAATACAAACATAGCCGTTGACCCGCTTTACGAGTTTGTTGATTTAGCGTCGGATAATATCTTTATGTATCCGATACTTTTTCTTACCGGACACGGCAACGTTAATTTTTCCGATGTCGACGTAAAACGTCTTCGGGCATATTTGCAAAACGGCGGATTTCTGTACATTGACGACGATTACGGGCTTGATGCGGCTGTTCGCCGAGAAATGAAGAAAGTATTTCCCGACCAGAATTTCGTTGAATTGCCGTTTAATCATCCTATTTATTCCGCACATTTCAAATTCCCGAACGGATTGCCGAAAATTCACGAGCATGACATGAAGAACCCGCAAGGATTCGGATTGTTCTCAGGCGGGCGGCTTTGTGTGTTC
>JAANMU010000891.1_pt1 | contig 31624 bp, 29 predicted proteins | sample 7279701 | NCBI WGS metagenome assembly JAANMU01 (sample SAMN14094539, study PRJNA606508) | bioreactor metagenome | isolation source: A lab-scale SPAN reactor treating ammonium-rich wastewater day 57 | place: Ireland: Galway | collected 2017-03-13
GGTGCTGTAGGTGGCGTTGGTCAGCCGCATGCGGTTCTCGCCCCTGAATTCGAGCCGGTCCGCATGGCCCGAGGCGGTCGTGAGCTTGTGGTCCGTATCGACCACCTCGCCGGCGATGGTAGCGATGGCGTCCTTCTCCTTCTTTTCCCGCGGCAGGAAGGATGGCAGCTTCTTCACGGGCTGCGCGACAGCGCCCAGCACGGGCGAGTAGGCCTGCTTTTGCTCCTTCGCAGACCGCGTAACCGAATACTCGGGTTGCTCGAAGTAGCCGGTATTGTCGGTCAGGCTCAGGCGCAGCTTCGGCCCGGACATCCTGTCTGCCTCCTTGGCGTAGCGGACGTCGCCCACGGCTTCCATCTCGTCCTCGATCTTCCAGTAGGTCAGGCGATCCGCGGTAATCGATGTATTGGTCCTGCGCAGTTCCGCTTCGCCCTCCGCCACCACCTCGTTATCGTTGCGGCCGTCGAGGCGGGAGGCGGCGATGAAGGTGGGATATTGCGCATTCTTGTCCGCCTCGTGGGGCCGCAGCTGGCTGTCGGGCCTGAGCCTCGGCACGAGGCCGGCTTCGGCATAAGCCGAATACCGCGGTGGCAGTTTCGGTTGTTCTTCCACTTGCGGGGGCTGCTCGGCCTTTGCCGGGCTGCGTTCGGCCGCCTGGGGAGCGGTCGCCGCGGGCTTGCCTGCTTCCTCCTTCTCCGCCGAGGCTGCGCGAGGAGCGGGCCTGGCTTCCCGCTGAGGCTGTTCGACCTTCGCCTGGCCGGATTCGGCAGCTTTGCCAGCCACCGCCGTTTCACGCTGCGGTTGGCCCTTGTCCGCCGCAGCTGCGCGAGGAACGGGCTTGCCCGGTTCTGGCGCTTGGGTCGGGGCGGAGGGCGTGACTTTCTTTTCCGCCACGGCGGGCGCGGCCGGTCGCACCGGCGCCTCCTCGCGGGGCGGTTCGGCCAGCACGGGGGCCTGAACGGGCTTGACTGCGGACGAAGGCACTTCGATCGGCGCTTCGGCCTTCGCACTCGCTGCCCCCATTCCCAGCAGTGCCGGATCGACGCGCAATGGCGGCAAGTTCTCGGCCGCCAGCAAACTGCCGGACAAACCGAAAGTGAAAACCAGAGCAAGCCGCGCCGGAGCGTGCATTTGCGAATTCTTCTTTATTCGCCGTGGGCTTGCCGGGCAAGACCGGGAAAGACGCTACGGCGGGAATGGTAGAATTGCGTAGTTTATCACCAAGCGCAGCCTTCGAAACCAGCGCAAAACCGGCCATGCAACGCCTCGAACTGGTCCATCAATGGCTGGCCGGACTGTTCCCGGGACGACCGCTCACGATCGCTCCGGCTTCCGCCGATGCCAGCTTCCGGCGCTACTTCCGCGTCAGCTTCGACGATGGCTCGAGCCGCATCGTCATGGACGCGCCGCCCGAGCACGAGGACTGCCGTCCCTTCGTCAAGGTCGCCGGCCTGCTGCACGGCGCCGGCGTGCACGCCCCTGAGATCCTGGCGCAGAACCTCGCGCGCGGCCTCCTGCTGCTGAGCGACCTGGGCAGCACCGCCTACATCGATGCGCTGAACGACGGGAATGCCGATGCGCTGTTCCGCGATGCCCTCGACGCCCTCGTCAAGTGGCAGCTGGCCAGCCGGCCCGACGCGCTGCCGCCCTACGACGAGGCGCTGCTGCGACGCGAACTCGGTCTCTTCCCCGAGTGGTACGTCGCGCGGCATCTTGGCACCCCGCTCGCCACGGAACAGCAAGCGGCGCTGGAGGGCGTGCAGGCGACGCTGCTGCGCAACCTCCTCGCCCAGCCCTGCGTCTTCGTGCACCGCGACTACATGCCGCGCAACCTGATGGTGTGCGAGGACAATCCCGGTGTCCTCGATTTCCAGGATGCCGTATACGGTCCGATCAGCTACGACGTGATCTCGCTTTTCCGCGACGCTTTCCTCGGCTGGGAGGAGGAGCGCATCATCGACTGGTCGGTGCGCTACTGGGAGAAGGCGCGGCGCGCCGGCCTGCCGGTCGAGGGCGACTTCGGCGACTTCTACCGCAACCTGGAGTGGATGGGCCTGCAACGCCATCTCAAGGTGCTCGGCATCTTCGCCCGGCTCAACTACCGCGACGGCAAACCGAAGTACCTGGCGGACACGCCACGCTTCGTCGGCTACGTGCGCCACGTCGCCACCCGCTATGCGCCACTGGCGCCGCTGGCGCGCCTTCTCGACGAGCTCGAACTGCGCGCGCCGCAGGTGGGCTACACCTTCTGATGCGCGCGATGATCCTCGCCGCCGGCCGCGGCGAGCGCATGCGGCCGCTCAGCGACGCGACGCCGAAGCCGCTGCTCCTCGCCGGCGGCAGGCCGCTCATCGTCCGGCACATCGAGGCGCTGGTGCGCGCCGGCATCCGCGACATCGTCATCAACCACGCCCACCTCGGCCACCTGATCGAGCAGGCGCTGGGCGACGGCACCCGCTTCGGCGCGCGCATCCGCTACTCGCCGGAAGGCGAGGCGCTGGAGACCGCCGGCGGCATCGCCAACGCCCTGCCGCTGCTCGGCGGCGCGCCGTTCGCCGTCATCAACGGCGACATCGCCTGCGACTTCGACTATGCGCGGCTGCTCGTGACCGGCGACACGATGCGCACGCGCATGCTGCAGGCCCATCTGGTGCTGGTGCCCAATCCGCCGCATCATGCGCAGGGCGACTTCGCCCTGCGCGACGGCAAGGTGTCCGCCGAGGGCGGGCCGAGGCTCACCTTCTCCGGCATCGGCGCCTACGATCCGGCGCTCTTCGCCGGCATCGTCCGCGGCGCCAAGGCCCGGCTCGCCCCGCTGCTGGTCGCAGCCATGGAGACGGGCGCCGTCAGCGGCGAGCTGCACGCGGGCCGCTGGATGGACGTCGGCACGCCCGAGCGGCTGGCCGAACTCGACCGGCAGCTCTCCGGTCTATAATCGATCCGCGCCAACCAATTATCCTGCCGTGGACATCCAAGCCTTCGTCGACCGCCGCACGCGCCTGCTCAAGACCATGGGCCGCGGCATCGCGGTGATCCCCACCTCGCCCGAGCGCGTGCGCAACCGCGACTCGCACTATCCCTACCGCCACGACAGCTACTTCTACTACCTCTCCGGCTTTGCCGAGCCGGAGGCCTGCGTCGTGCTGGTCGCCGGCGACGCGCCGCGCGCACTGCTTTTCTGCCGCGACAAGGATCCCGACAAGGAAGTCTGGGACGGTTTTCGCCATGGGCCGCAAGCCGCGCGCGAGGCCTTCCGCTTCGACGACGCCTACCCCATCGGCAGCCTCGACGACAAACTCGCCGAACTGCTCGCCGGCCAGCCCGCGCTGCACTACTCGATGGGCCACGACGCCGGCTGGGACGACCGCGTCGTCGCCGCGCTGAACCGCGTCCGCGCCAACGTGCGCGGCGGCGCCCACGCACCGGCGGAAATCCGCGACGTGCGCGTCGTGCTCGATGAGATGCGCCTGATCAAGGACGCGCGCGAGATCGCCGACATGCGGCGCGCCGCCGCCATCTCCGCCGCGGCGCACCGCCGCGCCATGCGCGCCTGCGCGCCCGGCCGCTTCGAGTACGAGATCGAGGCGGAACTGATGCACGAGTTCCGCCGCAGCGGCGCCCAGGCGCCGGCCTATTCGCCGATCGTCGCCGGCGGCGCCAACGCCTGCATCCTGCACTACGTCGGCAATAGTCAGTCGCTGCGGGACGGCGACCTGCTGCTGATCGACGCCGGCTGCGAGGTCGACTCCTACGCCGCCGACATCACCCGCACCTTCCCGGTCAATGGGAAATTTTCGCCGGCCCAGCGCGACGTCTACGAACTGGTGCTCGCCGCCCAGCGCGCGGCGATCGCCGGGATCGCGCCGGGCAAGGCCTGGGACGCCGCGCACGAGGCGGCGGTGCGCGTGCTGGCGCAAGGCATGCTCGACCTGAAGCTCCTCGCCGGCAGCCTCGACGGCGTCCTCGAATCCGGCGCCTATCGCCGCTTCTACATGCACCGCACCGGGCACTGGCTCGGCATGGACGTGCACGACGCCGGCGAGTACAAGGTCGACGGCGCCTGGCGTGCCCTGCAGGCCGGCATGACGCTCACCGTCGAGCCGGGCTGCTACATCCGCGCCGCCGACGACGTGCCGCAGGCGCTGTGGAACATCGGCGTGCGTATCGAGGACAACGCCCTCGTCACCGCCGGCGGCTGCGAAATCCTCACCGCCGCCGCGCCGAAGGCCGTCGGCGAGATCGAAGCGCTGATGGCGCAGCGCGGCTGATGCTCCCCGTTGCCATCGTTGGAGGAGGACCGGTCGGGCTCTCGCTGGCCTTGATGCTGCATGGCGACGGCATCGGCTGCGCAGTGCTCGACGCGCGCCCCGCCGGCGCCGGCCACGACGACCGGCGCGTGCTCGCCCTCTCGCACGGCTCGCGCCAGATCCTCGAGCGCCTCGGCGTCTGGGGGACGATCGGCGCCACGCCGATCTCGACCATCCACGTCTCGCAGCAGGGCCGCTTCGGCAGGACGCTGATCCGCGCCGGTGAAGCCGGCGTGCCGGCGCTCGGCTACGTTGCCGAGGCCGGCAGCGTGGCTGCGGCGCTCGCGCATGCCTGCGCGGACGCCGGGGTGATGTTGCGGCACGAGACGCGCGTGGGCGGCAGCGAGATCGGCGTGGATCGCGTTCGGCTGCATTGCGTCTCGCCGCGGGGCAGCGAAGCGGTTCCGGCGCAACTGGTCGCCTGGGCGGAAGGCGCCGTCAGCGCGGAGCACGACATCGTCCGCCGCGACTACGGGCAGCAGGCCATCGTCGCCAGCGTGATGGCGCGCGAACCTGCGGCCGGCGTCGCCTACGAGCGGTTCACGGCGGACGGCCCCGTCGCCCTCTTGCCGCAGGGAAACCGACATGCCCTGGTGTGGACCGTGCCCGCGGCCGCTACCGCCGCATTGTCGGCGCTCGACGACAGCGCGTTTCTCGCGCGCCTCGGCGCACTCTTCTCGGGCAGGTTCGAATTCACTGCCGCAGGCGCACGCGCGGCCTTTCCGCTCGGCCTGCGCTATCGCGAAACACCGGTCGCCGAACGCGCCGTCTGGCTCGGCAACGCCGCACAGACCCTGCACCCGGTCGCCGGACAGGGTTTCAACCTCGCGCTGCGCGACGTCGCGCAGCTGGCCCGCCTGCTGGCGCGGCGCCCGACCGATTGCGGCAGCGCGGAACTGCTGGCGCGCCATGCTGCGGCGCGGCGACTCGACCGGCGCGGCGCCATCGGCGTCACCGACGGCCTGGTGAGGATTTTCGGGGTACGGAATGCGCTTGCGGAACATGCGCGCGGCGCCGGCCTGCTGGCGCTCGACCTCCTGCCAACGGCGCGCCGCTTTCTTGCGCAGCGCATGATTTTCGGCGCCCGCGGCTGGTAACGGCATCCGATAACATTTCGCGTTTGCCGCCTCACTTCTCTTGATGCCGGCGCACGGCGAATTGGGTTACAATTCGCGCCTTCCCCGGATCCAGTCCAGACAAGCAGACCGCCCGATGCAATTCGCCGGCTACACGCTACGCAACAACCTGTTCGTCGCGCCCATGGCCGGGGTCACCGACCGTCCCTTCCGCCAGCTGTGCAAGCAGATGGGTGCCGGACTGGCGGTCTCGGAGATGGTCACCTCGAATTCCCTGCTCTACGGCAGCGCCAAGACCAGGCGTCGCGCCAATCACGAGGGCGAGGTGCAGCCGGTCTCGGTGCAGATCGCCGGCGCCGACCCCGACATGATGGCGCAGGCGGCCCGCTACAACGTCGACCAGGGCGCGCAGATCATCGACATCAACATGGGCTGCCCGGCGAAAAAGGTCTGCAACGTCATGGCCGGCTCCGCCCTCCTGCAGAACGAGCCGCTGGTCGCACGCATCCTCGACGCGGTCGTCGGTGCCGTCGCCGTCCCCGTCACCCTGAAGATCCGCACCGGCTGGGACAAGTCGCACAGAAATGCGCTATCGATCCTGAAAATCGCCGAGCGCGCCGGCATCCGCGCGCTGGCCATCCACGGCCGCACGCGCGCCTGCGGCTACACTGGCGACGCAGAGTACGAGACCATCGCCGCGGTGAAGGCCGAAGCGCGCATTCCCATCATCGCCAACGGCGACATCGATTCGCCCGAGAAGGCGAAGCGGGTGCTGGAGGCCACCGGCGCCGACGCCGTCATGATCGGCCGCGCCGCCCAGGGCCGGCCATGGATCTTCCGCGAGATCGCGCATTTCCTCGCCACCGGCGAAAAACTGCCGGCCCCGCGCGTCGACGAAATCCACCAGGTGCTGCGCGGCCACCTCGCCGAGCTTTACGCCTTCTACGGCTTTGATGCCGGCGTGCGCGTCGCCCGCAAGCACATCTCCTGGTACACCAAGGGTCTGGCCGGCTCGGCCCAGTTCCGCCACGCCATGAATCAATTGCCGACGGTCGAAGCCCAGCTCGCCGCGGTCGACGCCTTCTTCCTCGGCCTCGCCGCACAGAACGATCGCCTTTTCTACGCCGAGGAGCTCGCAGCATGAGCCGCGCCAGCACTCCCAGCCGCAGCGAAATCGCCGAGTGCGTCCGGCGCTCGCTGGACCGCTACTTCAAGGACCTCGACGGCGAGAGGCCCTGCGCCATCTACGACATGGTCCTGCACAACATCGAGCGGCCGATGCTGGAGGTCGTCATGCGCGAGGCCGACGGCAACCAGACGGTGGCCGCGGAGATGCTCGGCATCAACCGCAACACCCTGCGGCGCAAGCTGGTCGAGCACAAGCTTTTATGACCGTCGCCGGCCGCCAGAAAACCGCGCGACGGCTTGCTGGCAACCGGCAACTTGGAACTGGCCACTGAAATGAAAATCACCCGAGCCCTCATCAGCGTCTCCGACAAGCGCGGCATCGTCGATTTCGCCCGCGCCCTCGCCGAGGTCGGCGTCGGCATCCTCTCCACCGGCGGCAGCGCCAAGCTGCTGCGCGAGTCCGGCGTGCCCGTCACCGAAGTCTCCGACTACACCGGCTTTCCGGAAATGCTCGACGGCCGCGTCAAGACCCTGCACCCGAAGGTGCACGGCGGCATCCTCGGCATCCGCGGCAACGCCGAGCACGCGGCGACCATGCGGCAGCACGACATCCCGCCGATCGACCTGGTGGTGGTGAACCTCTACCCCTTCGCGCAGACGGTGGCGAAGCAGGACTGCACGCTGGCCGATGCCATCGAGAACATCGACATCGGCGGCCCGGCCATGGTGCGCGCGGCGGCCAAGAACCACGGCAACGAAGCCGGCGGGGTCGGCATCGTCACCGACCCCGCGGACTACGCGGCGGTGATCGAGGAGATGAAAGCCAACGGCGGCGCGCTCACTTACAAAACGCGCTTCGCACTGGCTAAGAAAGCGTTCACCCACACCGCGCGCTACGACGCGGCGATCGCCAACTGGCTGACCGCACTCGACGCCGACAACAAACCGGGCGCCTTCCCCGAGCGCCTGCAACTCGCCTTCGACAAGGTCGATACCATGCGCTACGGCGAGAACCCGCACCAGCAGGCAGCGTTCTACCGCGAGGCCTCTTCCGTGCCCGGCAGCTCAGTTGGCACCATTTCCAACTACGAACAACTGCAAGGCAAGGAGCTCTCCTACAACAACATCGCCGACGCCGACGCCGCCTGGGAATGCGTCAAGGCGTTTGACTCAGTCAACAACGTGGCGGCCTGCGTCATCGTCAAACACGCCAACCCCTGCGGCGTCGCCATCGCCCCGACCGCACTGGGGGCCTACCAGAAGGCCTTCAAGACCGACCCGACCTCGGCCTTCGGCGGCATCATCGCCTTCAACCGCGCCATCGACAAGGCGACGGCGGAGGCCGTCTCCGGCCAGTTCGCCGAGGTGATCATCGCCCCGGAGATCAGCGCCGACGCGCGCGCCGTCTTCGCCGCCAAGCAGAACCTGCGCGTGCTGATCGTCCCCATGCCTCCAGGGGGTCGCGCCGAAACCGCCTTCGACTACAAGCGCGTCGGCGGCGGCCTGCTGGTGCAGACGGCCGACATGGCGCGCATCAATGAATCCGACATCAAGGTGGTGACGAAACGCGCGCCGACGGCGCAGGAAATGACCGATCTCCTCTTCGCCTGGCGCGTCGCCAAGTACGTCAAGTCGAACGCCATCGTCTACTGCAAGGACGGCATGACCATGGGCGTCGGCGCCGGCCAGATGAGCCGCGTCGACTCGGCCCGCATCGCCGCCATCAAGGCCGAGAACAACGGCCTGACGGTAGCCGGCTCGGTGGTCGCCTCCGACGCCTTCTTCCCCTTCCGCGACGGACTCGACGTGCTGGCGAAGGCCGGCGCCACGGCGGTGATCCAGCCCGGCGGCTCGGTGCGCGACGCGGAGGTGATCGCCGCCGCCGACGAGCAGAACGTCGCCATGGTGTTCACCGGCTTCCGCCACTTCCGCCACTGAGCCATGAAGCTCCTGGTCATCGGCTCCGGCGGCCGCGAGCATGCGCTGGCCTGGCGGCTGGCGCAGTCGCCGCGCATCCAGAAGGTCTATGTCGCCCCCGGCAACGCCGGCACGGCGCGCGAGAACGGCCTCGAGAACGTGCCGCTCACGTCGGTCGACGACCTCGTCGCCTTCGCCGAGCGCGAGCAGATATACCTCACGGTGGTCGGTCCCGAGGCGCCGCTCGCCGCCGGCGTGGTCAACGCCTTCCGTGCAAACAGCCTGCCCATCTTCGGGCCGACGCGCGAGGCGGCGCAGCTGGAATCCTCCAAGGATTTCGCCAAGCGCTTCATGCAGCGCCACGGCATTCCCACTGCCGCCTTCGCCACCTTCGGCAACGCCGAGGAAGCGCACGCCTACGTCGACGCGCAGGGCGCGCCCATCGTCATCAAGGCCGACGGCCTCGCCGCCGGCAAGGGCGTGGTGGTCGCCATGGATTCCGCCGAGGCGCACGCCGCCATCGACCTGATGCTGGTCGACAACAAGATGGGCGACGCCGGCGCGCGCGTGGTGATCGAGGAATTCCTCGAGGGCGAAGAGGCCAGCTTCATCGTCATGTGCGACGGCACGCATGCGCTGCCGCTCGCCACCAGCCAGGACCACAAGCGCCTGAAGGATGGCGACGAGGGCCCCAACACCGGCGGCATGGGTGCCTATTCGCCGGCGCCGGTGGTCACGCCGGACATGCACGCCCGCGCCATGCGCGAGATCATCATGCCGACGCTGAACGGCATGGCGCAGGACGGCATTCCCTACACCGGCTTCCTCTACGCCGGCCTGATGATCGCCCCGGACGGCGGCGTCAGGACGCTGGAATTCAACTGCCGCATGGGCGACCCGGAGACGCAGCCGATCATGCTGCGCCTGAAGAGCGACCTGGTGGACCTGGTCGAAGCCGCCATCCATTGCCGCCTGAGGGACACCGAGGCGGAATGGGACCGCCGCGTCGCCCTCGGCGTGGTCATGGCGGCGGCCGGCTACCCGGAGTCGCCGCGCAAGGGCGATCCCATCCACGGTTTGCCGCCCCCCGGCGACGACTACCATGTCTTCCATGCCGGCACCGCGCTCGCCGGCAAGGATGTCGTCACCGCCGGCGGGCGCGTGCTCTGCGTCACCGCGCTGGGCGACAACGTCAGGGCGGCGCAGATACGCGCCTACGAGATCGCCGAGCAGATCGAGTTCGCCGGCATGCAGATGCGGCGCGACATCGGCCACCGCGCCATCCGCCGCTAGTCGCCATGGACGCCGCGCCGGTTCTGGCGTATTTCAGGGGGCTGCAGACGCGCATCGTCGACGCCCTCGCCGCCTTCGACGGCAAGCCCTTTCTAACCGATTCATGGGTGCGTCCGGACGGCGGAGGCGGCATCGCCCGCCTGATCGAGGAAGGCGACTTCTTCGAGCGCGGCGGCGTCAATTTCTCCCACGTCACTGGCAGCCGCCTGCCGCCCTCGGCTTCCGCCGCGCGGCCGGCCCTCGCCGGACGCGCCTGGGAGGCGATGGGCGTCTCGCTGGTGCTGCATCCGCGCAATCCCTACTGTCCGACGGCGCACATGAACGTGCGCTGCTTCATCGCGCGCAAGGACGGCGAGGAGGCCCACGAAGCGAATGCGGAGCCGGTCTGGTGGTTCGGCGGCGGCATGGACCTGACGCCCTATTACGGCTTCGAGGAGGACGCGCGCCACTTCCACGCCGCCTGCAAGCGGGCGCTGGCGCCCTTCGGTCCGGATGTCCATGCCCGCTACAAGCAATGGTGCGACGAGTACTTCTTCCTCAAGCACCGCAACGAGCCGCGCGGCGTCGGCGGCGTCTTTTACGACGATCTCAGCGAAGGCGGCTTCGACAGGTGCTTCAGCCTGACGCAGGCGGTCGGCGATGCATTCCTGAATGCCTACCTGCCCATCGCGGAGCGCCGCCGCGCCCTGCCCTACGGCGAGCGCGAACGCGACTTCCAGGCCTACCGGCGCGGCCGCTACGTCGAGTTCAACCTGGTGTGGGACCGCGGCACGCTGTTCGGCCTGCAGTCGGGCGGGCGCACCGAATCGATCCTGATGTCGCTGCCGCCGGTGGTGAAGTGGCGCTACGACTGGAAGCCCGAGTCGGGCAGTGCCGAAGAGAAGCTCTACATCGATTTCCTCAGGCCGCGGGACTGGGCCTGATCACGCCTGGCGGCACAATGCCGCCGCACTCCGGTAAGCCTGGTTGGATTCCTCGCTGCGGCCCAGCTGGGCAAACAGCGTGGCCAGCTCGACATGGGCATCCTGGCTGGGCTGGATCGCCAGCGAGGCCTCGAAATAACTCTGCGCCTTGCCCCACAGCTGCTGTTCACGGCACAGCCTCCCCAGGGCCAGCAGCAGGCGCGCATCCTGCGGGTGCTTCTCCAGCCATTTCTCCGCCCGGGCGATGCGCCCCAGCGTGTCGCCGCCGCGGCACTCGGCATACAGTCCGGCGAGCTCGGAATTCCACTCGCCCTCGATGTGCTGCTCGATGATGCGCTGCGCAGCTGCGCCGTCGCCGGCGGCAATCAGCGCACGCGCGGCCGCCGTCGCAAGGCGAGATGCGCGCCGCTCCTCGGCGGGCACGGCCTCCCAGTAGGCGGCCAGCGCGCGGGCATCCCCCTCGCGGCCGCGCAGGTTCTCCAGATGGGCGCGCTGCTTGAGCGGGGCCGCGGCTTCGTGGGTCAGGGCGCGGTGCTTCTCGAGCTGGCGCGCCACCTTCAGGACGTCGTCCCAGCGGCCCAGGCCGCGATGCACGCGCAGGGCCAGGCGCAGCGCGGCGATGTGGCGCCCGCCGCCTGCCTGCAGGGCGTTCAAGGCCGCCAGCGCCTCGTCGAAGCGGCGCGCATCCAGGTGCAGCTCGGCCTCGGTCATCAGCCGGGCGGCATGCGCCTCGGCGTCATGCTCGGCTGCGCGCTTGAGCCATTCCACCTCGCGTTCCGTGTCGCGCAGGAAATGGGCGGCGCGCGCCGCCACCAGCGCCGAAAGCGCCGGCGCTTCTCCGGCGGCGTGCGACAGGGCGGCGTTCTTCAGGGCGTGGCCGTAGCGGCCCTCGAAAAGCTGCTGCACCGCCTCGCGCAGCGCCCGGGCCGCCTTATCCTTCCGCTTGCGCTCGCGGAAGGCGCGCACCGCCTGGGGCAGTCGCAACGTGTGCGACACCAGGCGCAACAGCAGGTGGCCGAACAGGAATCCGCCGACGCCGAGCACGAGGAAGAGATTCAGCGACAGCTCGACGCGCCAGGGAGACAAAACGATGAGGACGTAGCCCTCGTTGTAGCCGAAAGCCATCGACACGCCGACGGCGAGGGCGAACAGCGCCAGCAGCCAGAGCAGGATGCGCATCAGTTGCCTTCCGGAGACGCGCCCTTGCGGCTGGCGGGGAGCGGGAAATCCTTCTCGCGGGCAACCTTGAAGTTGCGCAGCGTCGTCAGGCTCTCCGCCAACGAGGGGAGTTCGCGTCCGACATCCGCCGTGCCAAGCTGCCGCAGCGTGGCCAGCGCGGCCTGCACCGGACGCGAGCGGGTGTCGAAGTATTGCTCGACCCAGGCCTGCGACTGCTGGATATCCTGGCGGAACGACTTGCCGTCGCGCTGCAGGAGCGCCAGCCGGGCGTTCACCAGCCGCAACTTGAGATTTTCGCGCAGGAAAAAAGCGTGCGTCGGGGACAGCAGGGCCGGGTTCGGCCGGTCCAGCCGCTCGACGCGAATCAGGCTCTTCAGCTCGCGCCAGATTTCGCCGAGCAGCGCCTCCCAATAGCCGGCCGGGGCAACGGCGGGAACGAACGTCCCCTGCGCCGCCTCGACGCGCGGCCTGGTCTCGAAGGCCAGCGGCATGCCGTCCACGGCGCGGATCACGCCCTCGATGCGCAGGGCGATGCCCGGCACGTCGGCCAGCGGCAGCGCTTTCAGCCGCTCGATGTCCTGGGCGATCACCTTGCGCAGGGGCAGAAAGTGGCTGCGACCCGTCGCACGCAGGCGCGCATCCGCGCCCTGCAGCGCGATCAGCGCCGCCTCCACGTTGCCGGCCAGCTGCAGCTGCTGCGCGGCGGTATTCAGCGCCTGCTCGACCTCGGCCAGCAGCCGCTCGTCACGGCTGCGGGTGAGTTCCTGCACCATGGCGTCGAGCGCCGCTTGCTGGCTCTGCGATTCGGCGAGCTTCGCCTCCAGCGCCCCCGCCTTGGCCTGCAGGGCGGCCAGCGCCTCCTGGTTCAGCCGGGCGACGCCGCGCGCCTCGCCCGCCGCCGCCTCGCCCGCCGCCAGCCGGCGCGCCACTTCCTGCTGCAGGTCGTCGATGCGGCCGCGCGTCTCGACCCATTGCCAGGCCAGCAGCGCGAGCGCCAACGCCGCCACGATCAGGGCGGGCTGCTTCATGGCCGCCAGTGCGCGCTGCCAGCGTCCGGCCCGCGCGGCGGGTGTCAGGGCGTCCTGTTCCATCATCGGTCCCTTTGGTCTGTGTCGTTCGCGCTGAAAAACGCCTCCAGCCCCTCGATGAGGCCGGCATCTCCCGGGGCCGTGACGACCACCTTCGCAAAACCCAGGCGGCGCGCCTCCTCGGCGATGCGCCGGTGGGCGACGAACAGCGGCACTGCCCGCAACGCCGGTGCCGCCGCGCCGCCGGCCATCGCCACGAGGTTGCGCAAGCCCTCGCTGCTCGTCACCGTCACCGCATCGACGGCGCCCCGCGCCAGCAGCGCGCGCAACGGAGCGGCATCGCTGTCCGGGCGGACGCGCCGGTAGCAGGGAATGCGCGTCACCCGCGCGCCGCGCGCCTCCAGCGTCTCGCCGAGCAGTTCGCGCCCGCTCTCGCCGCGGAAGATCGCCACGTGCCTGCCGCGGATCGCCTCCGCTGCGAATTCCGGCCGCTCCAGCAGGGCCTCGCTGTCGGTGCCTCCCCCTTCAGGCGTGACGATGCGGGCCACGCCGAAACGGGCAATCGCCCGCGCACTCGTCTCGCCCATCGCCGCGGCAACCACCCGCTCGGGCCAGGCGCGCCGCGCCGTGATGGCCGCAAGGGCCTTCTCGGCGGCGTTCGGGCTGACGAAGACGGCGACATCATAGCCCTCGACCTCGCACGCCGCGGCCTGCAGGGGCCGCGGATCTTCGGCATCGAGGATCGCCAGCACCGGGAAGCGAATGGCGGCGGCGCCGCGCGATTCGATCTCGCGCGCCAGCTTGCCGGCCTGCTCCGCCGGGCGCGTCACAACGATGCTTTTTCCGGCCAGCGCGGTCATGCGCCCAGCGCGGCGAGGATTTCCTCCGCACCACGCGCCCGCAGTTCGTCGGCGAGAGACTGGCCGAGCGCCTCCGCATCGGCCGGATCGCCGCGCAGTTCCGCGCTGGCCATGCGGCTGCCGTCGGGCGCCGCCACGAAGCCGCGCAGGCGCAGGCGCCCGTTCTCGATTTCCCCGAAGGCGCCCAGCGGCACCTCGCAGCTGCCCGCCAGCGCCCGCGAGACGGCGCGCTCGGCGCGCACGCAGGCGGATGTGGCGGGGTCGGCGAGCGGCGCCATCCAGGCCGCCACTTCCGGCCGGTCCGCCAGCGCCTCGATGCCGAGCGCGCCCTGCCCCGCCGCCGGCAGCGACAGCTCGGCCGGCAGCACGGCGCGGATGCGCGCAGCCAGGCCGAGGCGGGTCAGGCCCGCCGCCGCCAGGATGATGGCGTCGTACTGCCCCTCGTCGAGCTTGCGCAGGCGCGTGTCCAGATTGCCGCGCAGGCTGGTGACCGAGAGATAGGGAAAACGCGCATGCAGTTGCGCTTCGCGGCGCAGGCTGGAGGTGCCAACCACGCCGCCGGGCGGAATGTCCTCGAGCGAGGCGTACTTGTTCGAGACGATGGCGTCGAGCGGATTCTCCCGCGCCGAAATCGCCACCAGCGCGAACTCCGGCTCCATCAGCATCGGCACGTCCTTCATGGAGTGCACGGCGATGTCGGCGCTGCCGTCGAGCAGGGCCGTCTCCAGCTCCTTGACGAAGAGTCCCTTGCCGCCGACCTTGGCCAGCGGCCGGTCGAGAATCTGGTCGCCGCGCGTCGTCATGCCGAGCAGGTCGACCGGGCAGCGCGGATATAATGCCCTCAGGCGGTCGCGCACGTGCTCCGCCTGCCACAGCGCAAGGCGGGATTCGCGCGTGGCGATGACGATGCGCTCGGGTTGCGGTGGATTCACGATGCGGGACTCTCGGAGGCGGAAGGTTGTGCTTGCACGCGGTTGGCGCACTGTGCTGCTGATTTTATCATGGCTGCCCCTGGCCGCCGGCGCGGCGGCGCCGCGTCTCGCTCCGGCGCAGGACCTCGCCGCCGACGCCGATGCCATGCGCGCGCGCGGCACGGTCATGCTGGTGCTCTACAGCCGCCACGGCTGCCCCTGGTGCGAGCGCGCCCGCAAGGAGGTGCTGCTGCCCCTGCAGAGCGCCCCGGAATCGGAAAAGCGGGTCGTGCTGCGCGAAATCGCCATCGACGAAGATGCCCCGCTGACGGACTTCGCCGGCCGGCGCACCACCCACCGCCGCTTCGCCGCCGGCGAGGGCGCCCGCCTCACGCCGACCCTGATCCTCTACGGGCCGGACGGCCGGCGCCTGGCCGAGCCGCTCGTCGGCTACCTGACGGCCGATTTCTATGCCGAGTACGTCAACCGCACCATCGAGGAAGGCCTGGCGCGGCTGCAAGCGCCGTCCCGCCGGGACTGACTTTTCACTTCGCCTCGCCGAGCTTGAAGAAGATGCGCATCTTGCCGAGCAGGCTCGCCTGCTGGCGCTGGCGCTCGCGGGCCCGGGCCTCGGCGCCGAGCGCCTCCTCGGCGCTGGCCAGCTGCATGTTGCGTTCGGCGAGAATGGCGGCCATCTCGTCGGCAATGGCCGGCCGCGAGCGGAGGATGTCCTCGAAACCGGCCTTGTCGAGGCGGTAGCATTCGGCATCGGTCTTCGCCGTCACGGTGCTGCGGCGCGGCTCGCCGGTGAGCATGCCCATCTCGCCGAACACCTTGCCGGCCGGCAGCGTCGTCAACAGCCGGCGCTCGCCACCCTGCTCCAGCCACACCTCGGCCTCGCCGGCCACCAGAATGTAGAGCCAGTGCGCCTCCGTGCCCTGCCGGGTGATGATGCCGCCGCGGGCGAACGGGGCGTAGACCAGCCGGTCGGCCAACGCCTTCAGCTCCTCCTCGCTGAAGGAGGCGAAGATCTCGACGCCGCGCAGCGCCTTCAGCCGGCGGCCGAGCTCGCGCGCATGCACCGCCTCGCGGTGGGCCTCGTTCTCCTTGATCATGTGCACCGAGTACTCGGGCTCGGCGAGGCGCAGGCCGGCGCGCTGCAGGGCGGCCAGCACGTGGCTGCGCACCGCCGAGTCGGTCGGATCGTCCGCGCACGGGTCGGTCAGCCAGTAGCGCAGGGCGTAGCGGGCGTAGCTCGGGCCGAATTCCATCAGCACGCAGTTCGGCCGCGGCTCATGCGCCACGTCGGGAATCTCGGCGCTGCCGACGGCCTGCTCGACGGCCTCGATGACCTGCGCCGGCGGTGCGCCGTAATCGACGTTGAACCAGATCCAGCGCCGCCACGGCTGGATCGCCTGCTCCGGGCTCCAGATGACGGTGAACTTGCTCTTCATGAGCAGGCTGTTGGGCACGACGATGGTCTCGCCGTTGCGGGTCTCGATCGCCGTGTAGCGCCAGCGGATGTCGACGATGCGCCCGGTGACGTCGTCGACCCTGACCCAGTTGCCCAGTTCGACCGAACTGTCGAACTGCAGCGCCAGGCCGCCGAGGATGTTGCCCAGCGTCTCCTGCATCGAGAAGGCCACCACCGCGGTGATCACCGCCGAGGTGGCGACGATGCCGGACAGGTCGACGCCGGCCAGGCGCATGCGCACCATCGCGAAGACGATGTAGGCGAGGATGACGACGATGTCCTCGACGATGCGCGGCGGCAGCAGCCCGGCAGCCGGCAGGACGGCGCGGAACAGGCACAGACCGGCCAGGCGGATGAGCGCCAGGCCCATGAGGATGACGAAAATCTCATGCGTCACCTCGGCGCCGGTCTGCAGGCCGCGCGCGGCGAACAGCCCGGCCGCGAACTGGCCGGCCAGGCCGAGCACGAAGATGCCGAGGGTGTAGCCGACCGAGTGCCGGTCGGCCGGGCGCAAGGCCCACAGCAGGGCGCCGATCAGCACCACCGCCGAGACCGCATAGGGTGACTCCTCGCGCCAGAAGAAAATCCAGGCCGGTTCCAGCCATTCGTGCATCACGCTTTCCCCTCTCCCGCGAAGGCCGCCTTCACCGCCGGCCATTGCCGCCGCGAAACCGGCAGCTTCTCGTCGAGTCCGGCCAGCAGCACCGACCAGTGCGTCTCGCCGTCCTCGGCCGCGTCCTTCTCGAAGCCGGCGATCGCCTCGCGCGCCACCAGGCAGTTGCGGTGCACGCGGACGAAGCGCGCGGCGAACTCCTCCTCGAGCCGAGTAAGGGACTCGTCGAGCAGGTACTCGCGCTCGCGGGTGCGCACCGTCACGTACTTCAGCTCCGCCTTGAGATAGAGGACATCGGCCAGCGGCACCAGCAGGATGCGCCCGCGCTCGGACACCGACAGGTGGCGGCGCGGCTCGGGCGAGAGGCGCGCCAGCGTCTCGCGCGCGACGGGAACGCCGCGGCGCGCCTTCTCCAGCGCCGCCGCCAGCCGCTGCGCCCGCACCGGCTTGAGCAGGTAGTCGACCGCGTTCAGCTCGAAGGCCTGCACGGCGTACTGGTCGTAGGCCGTGGTGAACACCACCGCCGGCATGCGCTCGGCGCCGGCCAGGTGGCGCGCCAGCTCGACGCCGTCCATCTGCGGCATGCGGATGTCCACCAGCGCCGCGTCGGCGGGCGTCTCCGCCAGCTTCTGCAGCGCCTCGACGCCGTTCGCCGCCTCGCCGACGACCACGTTGGGGAGCTCTCCCGCGATGTCCGCCAGCAATGCCTTCATGCGCACCCGCGCCAGTGCCTCGTCGTCCACGATGAAGACGCGCAGCGGCCCGCTCACGCCGTGCCTCCCCTGCGGTAGGGCAGCCGGATGGTGGCGCGGAACAGGCCCTCCTGCGCCTCGGTGTCCAGCCTGGCCTCGAGATCGTAGAACAGCATCAATCGCTCGCGAATGTTGTCCAGCGCCATGCGGTTGCCGGCGTGGTGGGCGTTCTCGCCATGATAGGGATTCGACAGCACGATGCGGATCTCCTCGCCGGCCCGCTCGGCACGGATCGTCACCGTCGCCGGCTCCGTGCAGGGCTCGATGCCATGATAGACCGCATTCTCCAGCAGCGGCTGCAGCATGAGCGGCGGCACTTGCGCATCCGCCGGGCAGCCCTCGATGTCCCACGCCACGCGCAGCCGCTCGCCCAGGCGCAGGTGTTCCAGGCCGAGGTACTGGCGGCACAGGGCGATTTCCTCGCCCAGCGTGACCAGCTGCTTGTTCTCCGCCATCAGCACGCGGAACAGGTCCGACAGCTCCTCCAGCGCCTGCTCGGCGCGGCGCGGGTCGGAGCGGATCACGCCGAGCACGGCGTTCAGGCTGTTGAAGAGGAAGTGCGGCCGGATGCGCGCCGTCAGCGCCATCAGCCGCGCCTCGGTCAGCGCGGGCGAGAAGGCCCGATGGCGCAAATCGAAATACAGCAGCACGGCCGCCGCCGCGGCCGCGGCCCAAAGCGCGGCGCGCAGCGGTGACGGCGGCGGCAGGCCGGGCGGCGTGAACAGGGCCATGAACAGGGCGGCCAGCGCCGCGCTGGCGAGCATCACCGCGGCCAGCGCCGCCGCGTAAGGCAGGCGGGCCAGCGGCCGGCCGGCGGCATACAGCAGCACCACGCTGGCAATCAGCGGCGGCTCCACCAGGGCGGCCAGTTCGACCAGCTCCTCCGGCAAGCGGGCCAGCGCCGTGTTGCGCGCCAGCGCCGCGAACAGGGCCAGCAGGTTCACCCCCAGCAGGCAGCGCAGCATGACGCCGAGATTGCCGAAGTCCGGCAGGCGTGTCGGTGCGGGGTTTTGCCGTATACTCATTCGCTGCTTTGGGTCGCGTTCGAAACGATTATGACAGAACACAGCAACGATTCCAGCGGCAAGGCCTGGTCCGGGCGCTTCAGCGAGCCGGTGGCCGAGCTGGTCAAGCGCTACACGGCTTCGGTGTCGTTCGACCGGCGCCTGGCCCTGCACGACATCCGCGGCTCGCTCGCCCACGCCCGCATGCTGGCGAAGCAGGGCATCATCGGCCAGGACGACCTCGCCGCCATCGAGCGCGGCATGGCGGCGGTCAAGCACGAGATCGAGACCGAGGAATTCGAGTGGTCGCTCGACGACGAGGACGTGCACCTCAACATCGAGAAGCGGCTCACCGCCCTCGTCGGCGACGCCGGCAAGCGCCTGCACACCGGCCGCTCGCGCAACGACCAGGTGGCCACCGACATCCGCCTCTGGCTGCGCGAGGAGATCGACGGCCTCGACGGCCTGCTGCGCGCCTACCAGGCCGCCCTGCTCGACCTCGCCGAGCGCCATGCCGCGACGCCGATGCCGGGCTTCACCCACCTGCAGGTGGCGCAGCCGGTCACCTTCGGCCACCACCTGCTGGCCTATTTCGAGATGGCGGCGCGCGACCGCGAGCGCCTCGCCGACTGCCGCAAGCGGACCAACCGCCTGCCGCTCGGCGCCGCGGCCCTGGCCGGCACCTCCTACCCGATCGACCGCGAGTTCGTCGCCCGCGAGCTGGGCTTCGACGGCGTCTGCGCCAACTCGCTCGACGCCGTCAGCGACCGCGATTTCGCCATCGAATTCACCGCCGCGGCGGCGCTGGTGATGACCCACATCTCGCGCTTCGCCGAGGAGCTGATCCTGTGGATGAGCCCGCGCGTCGGCTTCATCGACCTCGCCGACCGCTTCTGCACCGGCTCGTCGATCATGCCGCAGAAGAAGAATCCCGACGTGCCGGAGCTGGCGCGCGGCAAGAGCGGCCGCGTCTATGGCCACCTGGTCGGCCTGCTGACCCTGATGAAGGGCCAGCCGCTCGCCTACAACAAGGACAACCAGGAGGACAAGGAGCCGCTCTTCGACACCGTCGACACCGTGCGCAACACCCTGGCGATCTTCGCCGACCTGGTCGGCGGCATCCGCGTCAAGCCGGAGGCGATGCGCGCCGCGCTCGGGCAGGGGTACGCCACCGCCACCGACCTCGCCGACTACCTGGTGAAAAAGGGCCTGCCTTTCCGCGACGCCCACGAGGCGGTGGCACTGGCCGTGCGTGCCGCAGACGAGAAGGGCTGCGAGCTGGCCGAACTCGGCCTCGACGCCCTGCGCCGCTTCTCGCCGCTGATCGGCGAGGACATCCTCGCCGTGTTGAGCGTCGAAGGCTCGCTCGCCGCGCGCGCCCATGTCGGCGGCACCGCGCCGGAGCAGGTGCGCGCGGCGATCGCGAAGGCGCGGCAAAACCTGTAGGCCGGCCTTCAGACCGACTACGGCGATGTCGGGCTGAAGCCCGACCTGCACACCATGGACAAGATCGGCAAGTACCAGGTCATCAAGAAGCTCGGCGAGGGCGCCACCTCGGTGGTCTGGCTCGCCCACGACCCCTTCGCCGAGCGCGACGTCGCCATCAAGGTGGTGGCCAACAGCGTCTTCTCGGAGGGCGAGCGCGGCAAGCTGGCACGCAAGCTCTTCGTCACCGAGGCCTCGCTCGCCGGCAAGCTCAACCACCCGCACATCGTGCAGATCTACGACGCCGCCGCCGACGCCGACCCCAGCTACATCGTCATGGAGTACGTGCCGGGCGGCACCCTCGAGCCGTACTGCGCGCCGGACAAGCTGCTGCCGCTGGCGGATGTCGTCGAGATGATCTTCAAGTGCTCGCGGGCGCTCGACTTCGCCTACCGCCTCGGCGTCATCCACCGCGACCTCAAGCCGGCCAACATCCTGCGCGGCGGCAGCGCCGGCACCGACGTCAAGATCTCCGACTTCGGCGCCGCCATCACCACCTCGAGCGACCAGACCGCCATCTCCGGCATCGGCTCGCCGGCCTACATGTCGCCGCAGCAGGTGCAGGACTGGCCGCTCGACCACCGCACCGACATCTTCTCGCTCGGCGTGGTGATGTACCAGCTGCTCACCGGCCAGCTGCCCTTCCAGGGCAGCAACAACGTCAGCATCGTCTACCAGATCCTCAACACCCGGCCGCCGCCGCCCTCGGCGCTTCGCGCCGGCATTCCGGCGGTGGTCGACGCCGTCGTCCTGAAGGCCATGCAGAAGTCGCTCGAGGACCGCTACGACAGCTGGGACGCGTTTTCCTTCGACCTGGCGGAAGCCTTCCGCAGCGAGCACCTCGCCGAGACGCGCACGCAGATCGCCGACAGCGAGAAGTTCAACACCCTGCGTGGCCTCTCCTTCTTCCGCAACTTCAGCGACGTCCAGCTGTGGGAGGTGCTGCGCTTCTCCGAGTGGCAGCGCGCCAAGCCGGGTACCCAGCTGATGCACGAGGGCACGCCGGGCGACAACTTCTGCATCCTCGCCAAGGGCGAGGTGAAGATCACCAAGAACGCCAAGCTGCTGAACATCCTCTCCGCCGGCGAGTGCTTCGGCGAGATGGCCTATCTCGCCGAGGAGGCCGGGGTGCGCGGCGCCGACGTGTCGACCCTGAGCGAGGCCACCGTCATCAGCGTGCCGACGGAAGCGCTGCGGCGCGCCTCCGACGCCTGCCGCCACAGCTTCGACCGCGCCTTCCTGCGCATCCTCGTCGAGCGCCTGTCGCTTGCCAACACCCGATTGACATCGGTATAAAGCGGGCATGGGCGATCCGGAAAAAATCGGCAAGTACGAAGTGCGCGGCCGGCTCGGCGAAGGCGCCACCAGCACCGTCTGGCGCGCCTGGGATCCGTTCGCCCAGCGCGAAGTGGCCGTCAAGGTCATCTCGCCCGAGGTGCTGCAGGACCGCGAACGCGGCCGCCTCTACCGCCACCTGCTGGTCAACGAGGCCTCGCTCGCCGGCAAGCTGGTGCATCCGCACATCGTGCAGATCTTCGACGCCGTCGTCGACGCCGCGCAGAGCTACATCGTCATGGAATACGTCTCCGGCGGCACGCTGGAGCCCTTTTGCACGCCCGACAACCTGCTGCCGCTCGACCGGCTGGTGGAGATCGTCTTCAAGTGCACGCGCGCATTGGACTACGCCTACCACCTCGGCATCACGCACCGCGACATCAAGCCGGCCAACATCCTGCTGGCCGCCTCCGACAACCTGGGCGGCGACATCAAGATCTCGGACTTCGGCGCGGCGCTGTTCACCAGCGGCGAGCAGACGCGCACCCAGGTCTCCGGCGTCGGCTCGCCGGCCTACATGTCGCCGCAGCAGGTGCGCGAGATGCCGCTCAACCACCAGACCGACATCTACTCCCTCGGCGTGGTGATGTACCAGCTGCTCACCGGGCGCCTGCCCTTCCAGGCCAGCAACAACTTCAGCATGGTGTACCAGATCACCCATGTCGAGCCGCCGCCGCCCTCGGACTTCCGCCACGACATCCCGGCCAACCTCGATGCCGTCGTGGCGCGCGCCATGCAGAAGGACCTCTCCGCGCGCTACGCCAGCTGGGAGGAGTTCTCGCACGACCTGGCGCAGGCCTTCCGCAACAAGCAGCTGAAGGCGCGCGAGCGCGACTTCGCCGACACCGAGAAGTACGAGACGCTGCGCGGCCTGCCCTTCTTCGCCGAGTTCAGCGACGTCGAGATCTGGGAGATCGTGCGCTTCTCCGACTGGGACCAGGTGGCCCCCGACACCGTCATCATGAAGGACGGCGAGCCGGGCGACTATTTCTGCTTCCTCGCCGAGGGCGAGGTGCGCATCGCCAAGCGCGGCCGCATCCTCGGCATCCTCACCCCGGGCGACTGCTTCGGCGAGATGGCCGTCATCAGCAAGACCAGCGGCGGTCGCAACGCCGACGTCGTGGCGCAGACCTCGGCCAAGATCATCACCATCCGCGGCGACGCCCTGCGTCAGGCCTCCGAAGTCTGCCGCATGCATTTCTACGCCGCCTTCCTCGAAGTGCTGGCCAACCGGCTGGCGCTGGCCAACGCGCGTCTTGCCTCGGTCTGATGTCTGTCGCGGAATCGCTTTCGGCTGAGATCAGCCGGGCCCTCGGCCGCCCGTTCCGCGCCGTGGCGATGCGCGAGGCCGGCGGCGGCTGCATCCATCGCGCGCTGGTGCTGGAGGGCGATGGCGGGCGCTGGTTCGTCAAGCTGAATTCGGGAGAAACCCTGCCGATGTTCGAGGCGGAGCGCGACGGCCTGGCGGCGCTGGCCGAGGCGCGGGCTTTCCGCGTGCCGCAGCCGCTGTGCTGCGGACTCATCGGCGGACAGGCGTATCTGGTGCTGGAGCATCTGGACCTGGCGCCCGTCGCCGGGCGCGCCGACGCCATCGCCTGCGGCCGCGCGCTGGCCGCCCTGCACCGCACGACCGGCGCGCGCTACGGCTGGCGCCGCGCCAATTTCATCGGCGCCACGCCGCAGGCCAACACGGAACACGACAACTGGGCGCGCTTCTTCGCCGAGGCGCGCCTGCGGCCGCAGCTGGCGCGCGCCGCTGCACATGGGCCGACACTGCGGAAAAAGGGAGAGAGCCTGGCGGAAAAGCTGCCGGCCTTCTTTCTCGACTGCCGGCCGCCGGCGAGTCTGCTGCACGGCGATCTCTGGCACGGCAACGCGGCGATGTGCGGCGGCTTGCCGACGGTCTTCGATCCGGCCGTGTATCACGGCGACCGCGAGGCGGACCTGGCGATGACGGAACTCTTCGGCGGTTTCCCCGAGGCCTTCTATGCCGCCTACCGCGAGGCGTGGCCGCTGGCGGACGGGTACGAGTCGCGCAAGACGCTGTACAACCTCTACCACGTCCTCAACCACCTCAACCTGTTCGGCGCCGGCTACCTGCGCCAGGCCGAGCGGATGATCGACAGGCTCCTCGCGGAATTGCGCGGATAAAAGTCAGTCGCCGCAGGACGGCGACTTACGCCGCCGTGGCAAGGCCTTCCAGCTTCTTCTGCAGCTCGCCGGCCTGGTACATCTCGCTCATGATGTCCGAGCCGCCGATGAACTCGCCCTTGATGTAGAGCTGCGGAATGGTCGGCCAGCTGGAGAAATCCTTGATGCCGGCGCGGATGCCGGGATGTTCCAGCACGTTCACCGAGAAGTAGTTCTTCACGCCGCACAGCTTGAGAATCTGCGCCGCCTTGGCGGAAAAACCGCACTGCGGGAAGGTCGGCGTGCCCTTCATGTAGAGCACGACGGGATGGCTGGTGACCTGCTCCTTGAGGAGCCGCTGCACGTCTTCCATGGGGTTCCTTTCAATAACCGACTATTTTCGTCAAGTTTAGCGTTTGCTGCCCCTGCCCGTCAACTGCGCCGGCCGCCGGACACGCGCAGGATGCCGGCCAGATCGCGGCGCTGTTCGATGGCGACGAAGCCCGCCGCGGCGAGCAGCGACGCCACCGCCGGCGCCTGGTCGTAGCCGTGCTCGAGCCAGAGCCGCCCGTCGGGCGCGAGATGCGCCGGCGCCTGCGCGACGATGCGGCGGATGTCGTCGAGGCCGTCGGGTCCGCTGGCGAGCGCGGCGCGCGGCTCGAAGCGCACGTCGCCCTGCGCGAGATGCGGATCGGCCTCGGCGACATAGGGCGGGTTGGCGAGGATGAGATCGAAGCGCTCGCCCGCCAGCGGCGCGAACCAGTCGCCCTGCAGAAAGCGCACGCTCACACCGTGGCAGGCGGCGTTGTCGCGCGCCACCGCCAGCGCCGCGGCGGACAGGTCGACCGCCGTCACCTGCGCCTGCGGCAGCTGCTTCGCCACCGCGATGGCGAGGCAGCCGCTGCCGGTGCCGAGGTCGAGGATGCGGCCGGCCTTGGCCTCCAGCGCGATATCCACCAGCAGCTCGGTCTCCTCGCGTGGAATCAGCACCTCCGGCGTGACCTGGAAGTCCAGGTCGTAGAACTCGCGCCGGCCGATGAGGTAAGCGATCGGCCCGCCCGCGGCGCGGCGTGCGGCGAGGGCGCGGAATGCCGCCGTCTCGCCGGGACTGACTTTTCGCTCCGGATGCGCCTCCAGCGCGGCCAGGGCGAGGCCGAGGACATGGCGCAGCAGCAGGCGCGCCTCGTGCGGCGGGATCGCCGCACGGGCTTCCGTCAGGAGGTCGCTGCAATTCACGTCGCGGCCTCTGCAACGACATGCAGCGGGCGCAGCCCGCGAACGATCGTCACCCCCGCCCCCGGGGCGGGGGATGGGGGGTGGGCCGTCATATCGCCTCTTCCGACAGCGCCGCCAGCTGCTCGGCCTGGTGCTCGGCGGCGAGCGCGCCGAGCAGCTCCTCGAGGTCGCCGTCCATGATGGCGTCGATCTTGTACAGCGTCAGGTTGATGCGGTGGTCGGTGACGCGGCCCTGCGGAAAATTGTAGGTGCGGATGCGCTCGGAACGGTCGCCGCTGCCGACCAGCGATTTGCGCGTCGAGGCGATCTTCGCCTGCTGCTCGCGCACCTGCCGGTCGCGGATGCGCGCCGCCAGCACGGCCAGCGCCTGCGCCTTGTTCTTGTGCTGCGAGCGGTCGTCCTGGCACTCGACGACGATGCCGGTCGGCAGGTGCGTCACGCGCACGGCCGAGTCGGTCTTGTTGACGTGCTGGCCGCCGGCGCCGCTGGCGCGGAAGGTGTCGATGCGCAGCTCGGCCGGATTGATGACGACATCGGCCACCTCGTCCGCCTCCGGCAGCACCGCCACGGTGCAGGCGGAGGTGTGGATGCGCCCCTGCGCCTCGGTCTCCGGCACGCGCTGCACGCGGTGGCCGCCCGATTCGAACTTCAGCTTCGAGTAGGCACCCTGGCCGACGACGCGCAGGATCACCTCCTTGTAGCCGCCGAGATCCGAGGGGTTCTGCGAGACGACCTCCACCTTCCAGCGCTGCCGCTCGGCGTAGCGCGCGTACATGCGGAACAGATCGCCGGCGAACAGCGCCGACTCCTCGCCGCCGGTGCCGGCGCGGATTTCCAGGAACAGGTTGCGCTCGTCGTTGGGGTCGCGCGGCAGCAGCGCCCGCTGCAGCTCGTCCTCGAGTCGCGCCATGTCGTCGCGGCTGGCCTGGATTTCTTCCTCCGCCAGCGCCTTCATTTCCGGGTCGGCCAGCATCGCCTGCGCCGACCGCAGGTTCTCCCCGGCCTTGCGGTACGCCGCATACAGCGCCGCCACCGGCGCGAGCTCGGCGTGCTCGCGCGTCAGCCTGCGGTAGGCGTCCATGTCCTGCGCAGCCGTCTCGCTGGCGAGCAGCAGGTCGAGTTCGGCGAGACGCCGGCCCAGGCGCTCAAGTTTGTCTTGGATGCTTTGTTTCATCGGATTGTAGGTCGGCCTTCAGGCCGACATGTCGGGCTGAAGCCCGACCGACGGCCCGACCAAACTCTGCGACGCTAATCCTCCGGATGCAGGCGGTAGATGCGGGCGATGAGCTCGGCGATGTCGCCGCGGCTCGGCCCGTCGGTCTGGCTGAGCACGGCGGTGGGGCCGTGCATCAGCTTGTTGGTGAGGCCGTGCGAGAGCGCCTCCAGCACGCGCTGCGGATCCTCGCCCCGGGCGAGCAGCTTCAGCGCCTGCTCGAACTCGCGCCGCCGCATGCGCTCGGCGGAATCGCGCAGGGCGCGAATGGTCGGCACCGTCTCGCGCGCCTCCAGCCAGTGCAGGAAGCCATCGACGCGCGAAGCGATGATCCCCTCGGCCTCGACCACCGCCTTCTCGCGCGACTCGACGCCGGACTCGACGATCAGGCCGAGGTCGTCCAGGGTGTACAGGAAGACATCGTCGAGCTTGACGATTTCCGGCTCGATGTCGCGCGGCACGGCGAGGTCCACCATCACCATCGGCCGGTGGCGCCGCGCCCGGATGGCGCGCTCGACCATGCCCAGGCCGATGATCGGCAGCGGGCTGGCCGTGCAGGACACGATCACGTCGTATTCGGCCAGCCTGTCGCCGATCCCCTCCAGGCGCATGGCATCGCCGCCGAAGCGCGTCGCCAGCGCCGCACCGCGCTCCAGGGTGCGGTTGGCGACGGTGATGCGCTTCGGCTTCCGGGCGGCGAAATGCGCGGCGCACAGCTCGATCATCTCGCCGGCGCCGATGAACAGCACTTGCTGCCCGTCGATGTTCTCGAAGATGCGCTCGGCCAGGTGCACCGTCGCCGCCGCCATCGAAACGATATTGGCGCCGATGGCCGTGGTGGAGCGCACTTCCTTGGCCACCGCAAAGGTATTCTGGAACAGCTTGTGCAGCAAGGTGCCCAGCGTGCCGGCGTTCTCCGCCACGCGCGCCGCCTGCTTCATCTGGCCGAGGATCTGCGGCTCGCCCAGCACCATCGAATCGAGGCCGCTGGCGACGCGGAACATGTGGCGCACCGCATCGCGGCTGGGCAGGGTGTAGAGATAGGGGGAAATCTTCTGCGGCGCCAGCTGGTGGTATTCGGCCAGCCAGGCCGCGGCCGCCTCCGGCGCCTCGGCGGCGCAATACAGTTCGGTGCGGTTGCAGGTCGACAGGATCGCCGCCTCGCGCACTTCCCGGCCATGCGTCAGTTCGACCAGCGCCTGGGGCAGGCGCATCGGGTCGAACGCCACCTGCTCGCGCACGGCGAGCGGGGCGGTGTGGTGGTTGAGGCCGAGGGCGAAGAGCTGCATCGAAAGCCGGTACTCCCGGAATTTTCCAAGGAAATTATAGCATTAGCCCCTATGCCCAGAAGGCTGACGCAGATCAACCGGGGGCCGAAAAAGCAACCGCCCTTCACCCTCACCGACGCCCTGAATGCCCCGATCGGGATCGCCCGCGCCGGCGATCCCCGCCTACAGCAGCTCCTTGCGCAATGCGTCGCCGCGCTTCGGCGAGAGCAGCCCCGGCGCGATGTCGAACACCGTCTTGGCGCCGCTGTCGCCCTGCCGGTTGAGACGGCAGGCGGCGCGCGCATAGGCGACCAGCACGCTGGCGGTGAACTCCGGATTGCTGTCGAGCTTCAGCGAAAACTCCATCATCTGCGATGTGCCCGCGCCGGTCGTGCCGCTGCGGATGACGAAGCCGCCGTGCGGCATCGCGGCGTGGTCGCGCCGCAGTTCCTCCGCGCCGATGAACCTCACCGTGGTGTCGTAATCGGCGAAATAGTCCGGCATGCCGACGATCGCGCGCTCGACCGCGGCGGCATCCGCCCCCGCTTCGAGCACCACGTAACAGTCGCGGGTGTGCTTTTCGCGGGTCGTCAGCGCCGGGCGCGAGCCGCTGCGCACGCGCGCCATGGCCTCCGGGGAAGGAATGGTGTACTGCACCGCGTTCTTCACGCCCGGCACCCGGCGCAGCGCGTCGGAATGTCCCTGGCTCACCCCCTTCCCCCAGAAGCTGTAGCCGGCCCCCTCCGGCAGCACCACCTCGCCGTACAGACGCTGCAAAGAAAAGAGGCCCGGATCCCAGCCGACCGAGATCACCGCGGTGCGGCCGCCGCGCCGCGCCGCCGCATCCACCGCGGCGAAATACTCGGGAACCTTCGCGTGCGTGTCGAAGCTGTCCACGGTGTTGAACAGCGCGGCCAGCGCCGGGCCCTGCTCGGGCAGGTCGGACTTCGAGCCGCCGCACAGGATGAGCACATCGATCGCCGTCGTGAAATCCGCGATGGCGTCCATGCCATGCACCGGCACGCCGGCGTCCAGCAGCCGCACCTCAGCGGGCTTCCGGCGCGTGAATACGCCGACGAGCTGCATGTCGGGTGCTTGCGCCAGGGCCGACTCGACCCCCCTGCCCAGGTTGCCGTAGCCCGCGATGCCGATTCTGATCTTGTCGTTCATGCAAGAAACCGCCCTGTGTCAAAATGGATCGCCGTGCCCGGGGCTCGTCTGCGAAGCCTGCCGCCCTGCTGGCCAAATGCGGCAAGCGACAAAAAAGCCAGAATCTGTTTTTCAAAGCTAGATTCTGGCTTTAGCCGGGCATTGCCGGATGAGTTCTTGGTGGCCAGGGGCGGAATCGAACCGCCGACACGCGGATTTTCAGTCCGCTGCTCTACCAACTGAGCTACCTGGCCTAAACCTGTCTTGCCTTCCACTACGGCCGCGGATTTTGGCTGCGGCCGGGCTTGCGCCCTTAACTTGCTCCGCAAGTTGGCCTTCGCCGCAACAAGCCGCTGCGCGGCGTGTTGTCAGTCCGCTGCTCTACCAACCGAGCTGCCTGGCCGCCTGCAAAAGAGGCGCGATTATACTGGTTCCGGGGGGAATCGCAAAACGCCGGGGTGGGCATGAGGATGGCTGGGGTGTGGCCTCGAACGACAACTTTCGTCAGGTTCGCCGCAGTGAAGCATCCAGCCCGTGCGCCTTTGCCCAGAACGATGGCGCAAAAAGGGAATTTGCCATACTGCACCGCACAATCAAGACTTCACTGCAAGCGCGCCATCCAACTAACTGACTTTCTGTAAGCAATCTGTCAGTTTCTCGAAACGATAATGCAGGTTGCCCGGAGAATAGTGCACGAACGACTTCTGGGTGAGGAGTGCGGTGCGCGCAAGAGGGGAAGCCCCGGCCGCACCGAAAACGGCCGCCGCATGCGCCCGCCCCAAGCGGACCCTGTTGCGGCATTTGTCAAAAAAGGAGGAGTCGCTTACATGCAACTTACCGAAAAACACCAGGAGTACTGGAAGAAGAACCTGACGATCACGGGCATCCTGCTCGCGATCTGGTTCATCGCCACCTTCGTCGTGGGCTGGAACGCCCGCGCGCTCAACGAAATCACATTCCTCGGACCGCTCGGCTTCTACATGTCTGCGCAAGGCTCGCTGATCATCTATCTGCTGATCATCGGTTTCTACGCCAGGCACATGAACAAGCTGGACCAGGAATACGACGTCCATGAAGGGGAGGATGACTGAGATGGCACAAGCCACCCAAAAGCAGTTCTACGCCAACCTGAAGAAGTACTACAGCTTCTACACGCTGGGCTTCGTCGGCTTCGTCGTCCTCATCGCCATCCTCGAGCAGATGGGCGTGCCGAACAAGGTGCTCGGCTACCTGTTCCTGTTCGCCACCATCGGCCTCTACGCCGGCATCGGCATCATGTCGAAGACGGCGGAAGTGTCGGAATACTATGTGGCGGGACGGCGCGTGCCGGCGCTGTTCAACGGCATGGCGACCGGCGCCGACTGGATGAGCGCGGCCAGCTTCATCGGCATGGCCGGCACGCTCTACCACGCCGGCTACGACGGCCTCGCCTTCGTCATGGGCTGGACCGGCGGCTACTGCCTGGTGGCGCTGCTGATCGCGCCCTACCTGCGCAAGTTCGGCCAGTTCACGATTCCGGACTTCCTCGGCACCCGTTACGGCGGCCACTTGCCGCGCATCATCGGCGTGGTCGGCGCGGTCGTCTGCTCCTTCACCTACGTGATCGCGCAGATCTACGGCGTCGGCATCATCACCGGCCGCTTCACCGGCCTGGAATTCGGCATCGGCGTGTTCGTCGGCCTCGCCGGCATCCTGGTCTGCTCCTTCCTCGGCGGCATGAAGGCGGTGACCTGGACCCAGGTGGCGCAATACATCATCCTGATCATCGCCTACCTGATCCCCCTGCTGTGGCTCTCCGTCAAGGACACCGGCGTGCCCGTGCCCTGGATCACCGCCTACACCTCGGCCCTGCCGCAGGTGACGAAGCTGGAGAAGGAGTTCAACGACAAGGCCACGCCGAAGGGGGCCGCGGAAGAATCCGTGCGCGCCATCTACCGCGAACGGGCCGCCGCCGCCGACGCCCAGCTGAAGGGCCTCGAAACCGGCGGTGCCGCCTTCCTCGCGGCCGAGAAGCAGAAGCTGGAAGCCAAGGTCGCCGAACTGAAGGGGGCCGCCGCGCCGGACGTCAAGGCCGTCGAGGCCGCCGAGAAGGCCGTCAAGGACTTCCCGGCCGATGCGGCCGCCGCGAAGAAGGCCTGGACCGCGGCGAAAGGCGCCAACACGGCCAAGGCCGCCCCGGTGGCTGCGCACAGCGAACCCTTCGCCGGCAAGGACGAGGCGACGCGCGACAAGAAGCGGAAAAACTTCCTGGCGCTGATCGCCTGCCTGATGATCGGCACGGCCTCGCTGCCGCACATCCTGATGCGCTACTACACGACCCCCTCGGTCAGGGAGGCGCGCTACTCGGTGTTCTGGTCGCTGTTCTTCATCCTGCTGCTCTACCTGTCGGCGCCCGCGCTGGCCTTGCTGGCCAAGGAGGAGGTCTACGCCAACGTCGTCGGCACCAGCTTCGCGCAGCTGCCGGCCTGGGTGAGCAACTGGGCGGCGGTTGACAAGACGCTGATGTCGGTGGTTGACATCAACAAGGACGGCATCGTGCAGCTGGCGGAAATCAGCATCGGCGGCGACCTGATCGTGCTGGCTACGCCGGAAATCGCCGGCCTGCCCTACGTGATCACCGGCCTCGTCGCCGCGGGCGGCCTGGCCGCCGCGCTGTCCACCGCCGACGGCCTGCTGCTGACCATCGCCAACGCGCTGTCGCACGACGTCTATTACAAGATGATCGACCCGAACGCCCCGACGGTGCGCCGCCTGGCGATTTCCAAGGGGCTGCTGCTGGTGGTGGCGGTATTTGCCGCCTACGTCACCAGCCTGAAGCCGGGCGACATCCTGTTCCTGGTCGGCGCGGCCTTCTCGCTGGGCGCCTCGTGCTTCTTCCCGGCGCTGGTCTGCGGGGTGTTCTGGAAGCGCGCCAACTGGCTCGGCGCCGTCCTCGGCATGCTGGCGGGTATCGGCATCTGCGTCTATTACATGGTGATGACCTACCCGTTCTTCGGCATCAATGCCCCGCTGTGGTGGGACATCGCGCCGATCTCCGGCGCCGTCTTCGGCATTCCGGCCGGCTTCCTCGGCATGATCGTCGGCAGCCTGATCTCGCCGGCGCCGTCGAAGGAGATGCAGGACATCGTCGATCACGTCCGCTACCCGAACCTGGCGAGCGACGTCGATACGACGGGTCGTTAAGAACTACGAGGAGGAGGGGGAAACCCCTTTCGAGCCCGCCGCGAGGCGGGTTCTTTTTTTGGGGTCTTCAGGAAATCGTGTGGGTAAAAACGGCCACCTGATCGGTCTGGAAGCCGCGTGGATACTGGGTTTTGGCCATTTTATAGGGTCTCCGAATCTG